>Ga0209962_1000162_pt1 | contig 21483 bp, 13 predicted proteins | sample SalPonA_C_H2O_MG_FD_185722 | JGI IMG/M metagenome (GOLD analysis project Ga0209962, IMG submission 185722) | Water microbial communities from South San Francisco under conditions of wetland restoration - Salt Pond MetaG R2A_C_H2O_MG (SPAdes)... | ecosystem: Environmental > Aquatic > Non-marine... | reverse complement strand
AGCGGCACTAGCCAACAAAGCCTATGCGGGGATTGGCTTATCGCTACTTGATAGTGGAGAGTACACTTACGAGTCGCTTATGGACTATGCGCTGACTGCGGCAGGCGCGCAGTCCAACCGTCAGGTGGTTGAATTGCTTTATACCAACGCGGTTGGCGTGGTTCCTACAACACAGCAGGCACAGGCCTTTGTAGCCCTGCTCGATGACGGTACCTACACTCGGGCGAGCTTAGGTGCGTTAGCGGCGGAGTACGCAGTGAGTAGCGTCACCCTCGCAGGTTTAGCTGAAACCGGCCTCGAATACACCCCCTTCGGCTAACGTCTAAAGCGGAATCAAGTCAATTCCATCGGCGACGGTGTCAATGCTCTCGTCGATGGGATCACCCACGATTGGCACCATTGAGATCACAGCGCCAGTAAGCCGCATGGGTACCGTCACGACTTTCGTGAAGAAGCATCCAGACAGAAATATTGAGATGGTGAACAAAGCTGAGAGTCGGAATTTATTCATGGAATTAAACACATCACAGAGCAAAGAATGGCGGAATGGACGGGACTCGAACCCGCGACCCCCTGCGTGACAGGCAGGTATTCTAACCAACTGAACTACCACTCCGCAGTGGTGCACTTCCGAGACTTACAACACAGAAGCAGAAATGGTGCCGGCACCAAGAGTCGACTCAGCTCTTGAGCAACCCAGCAATCAAATAAGCTAAACCTGTGATTTGTTTAACGGCATCTTTATTGAGCTCTTCGGTATGCCCAAAGGTACCTCTGGTATATCTTGATAAACGGGCTATTGAGCGTCTAGGAAAGTCTGGGAATTTTACTATGTTTCTAAAACCTCAACGGCGAGGCCAAGTAATTCAACTTTAGTTGCTTCACCGCCTTGGTCAATCCGGGCGCTGTAGTGTTCTAGGTCATCATACGTTGGGTCAATACCAACCAAATTTCTGTAGATGTGGTTGACCCAAGATTTGCTATCGTATCCAACAAGTTCTTCGATTAGGTGTAACGACACGATTAGCTCTGCCACTTCACCGTGTGAATATCCCCTGCTGTAGAGCGAGAAGCCAGCGGATGAGTACAACTCTAAGTACTCACTGCCGAATGCAACTCTGATCATGTTTGATGTCTGAGTTGATGCTTGGGACGGTAGGATGGGAACCGAGCTTACTTTCGGTTGAGAATCATTTGTTGTTATACTTCCGAGGTACGTATCGAGTACCACCTCTCCATCAGGTCGCATGGAAAATGCCACTATATCGTTCCTACCGTCACCGTTAAAGTCCCCTGGTGCAAGGCCGGAGTTTGGCCAAGTTTCGAACGCCATATTTTGTATGTTTGGCGGCAGAAAGGTACCGTCGCTCCCTTGGATAAAAATAAACGGATAGCCTTCTTCGCGTCCCGACTCAAATGTATTTGATATTAGCGGTGACCCGCCGTTGACCTGAAGAATAAGGTCTTGCAGACCGTCTCCGTTTAAATCAGCTAGACTGAATTCGTCAATAAATGGAGTAGAGAGGTCGTCGGAAGCACCGAGAGCCCTATTTAGCTCCTGATTAGGAAAGATGGCGCCAGTTCGATCGACAAAACCCTTTCCGGTGTTTTGATAGTATTTGAATCCTGAACCTAACCAGACGGTCATACCCGATACATGCTGACCCTCCAGAATATCAAGTAGACCATCATTATTAACGTCCAACAGTTCAACGCTACTTGTCCCCGGTGTGAACTGACCAAGACCGGATGTGAAGAGTTCTGCGGCGAAGTTAGACAAATCCATCGATTCTATCCACTCCCATCCTGCGTCGTAGGTTAGCCAATGCGAGCCAAGATCAAAAACAACATTATCACTGAAATCAAAGTTTCCATCGCCATAAATAATTCTAAGAGATGGAGATACTACGGGATTATCGTTACCTGCGTTTTCGTCGACACGACTGGTGTTTATGACAATATCTAAGAATCCGTCGTTGTTCAAATCTCCGGCATCAGCGTCAGGAATGAGCATGTCAGTTAACTCATCATTCAAACTTTGATGGCCTAATGAGAAGTTGAAACCATCTAGATTTCTGATAGGTACTGTCACCTCTCCGCTGGTTTCTGCTATCGGTATTAAGTCAACTAGACCATCGTTATCGATATCTCCTGTTGTTCCTCCGTGGTGCCATCGACCATCAGTAATCTCTGAAAGATCTGCAGCCAGGAAACCTGCTCCTTGCTGGTTGATTAGTACAAGGTCTTCCTGTCCGCGTTCAAAAAAGTACTCAACATCAACTCCAACCTCTTGAAGATACACATTTGAATTGTCACCGGTAGTGAAACCGACAACATCAAGCCAACCGTCATTGTTTAGATCAACCAACTCCCCATTTCGAATGTGACGCCGGTCCGCCCCATCTTGGTCGTAGTTCAATTGGGTAAATCGCCCAGAGATTGTTCCAAGCAGAAAGACTGGAGCAGTGCTTGACTCATAGTAGTGAATATAGAGATCGTCAATTCCATCATTGTTGATGTCGCCCACCGCTCTCAGCTCTGGGCCTGGACCGTTACCTTGTGACTGATCAGTGGTAGCAAATGCAAAAGATCGCCGCTGGGGAATTTCGGTTTGCACCTTGGTGAATTGGCTCAATGAAAATGTGCGATCTATTTGGTTCATAACTGTCTTTGAATATCCAAAAAGTACAAATTGCGACACTACTACGCCGATACTAATCGACTAGGTAAACATGATTTATAAACTAGCAGGTCTTGGTGAAATGTTGCAATTGACGAAAAGGTTAATCCGCAGTTCTATTGTTTTTGACAGAGGCTTTTTCTCGGTCTTGGGCTGCAAAAATAGTTTCTCGGAGTTGCTGTGACACTACCGACTTTACGAAAATCGCGTAGGTCAGGGAGGGGGATTACAATTGAGCGTCTAGGAAAGTCTGGGAAGTCCAAACTAACGTAGACAGTCATACCGTATTCACAAGTATAAGAACCTAGAATGAGGTTAAGCATGGCAGAGCTTACAGGTACACCAGAGGACGATATATTATTTGGTACTGATGAATCAGATACTATTTCAGGAAAGGCAGGGAACGATACTCTCTTTACTGGTTCGGGAGACGACTTTTTATACGGTGACGAGGGTAACGATCTTCTGATCATCAGCGGCTCTGGCACGGCGACGTTGCACGGCGGGGAAGGTGTCGACACATTCCAAATGGATCTCAGTAGCTACCAAGCACCGATCGAGAATTTTGTCTCTGAAATAAACCTTGTCAAGGGGCTATCCGGTGCTTTGGGTGTGGAAAATCAGCCGTTAGCTGATCGCCTTATCAACATCGAGAATATTGTACTCAAAGGAGGTTATGACGCCTTCCTTGTAGGAGATGAAAAAGATAATCGTATTATTGCTGGTGATGGAAACGACACGGTCTACGGAGGAGCCGGTAACGACGAGTTATACACTGGTTCGGGAGACGACTTTTTATACGGTGACGAGGGTGACGATCTTCTGATCATCAGCGGCTCTGGCACGGCGACGTTGGACGGCGGGGAAGGTTTCGACACATTCCAAATGGATCTCAGTAGCTACCAAGCACCGATCGAGAATTTTGTCTCTGAAATAAACCTCGTCAAGGGGCTATCCGGTGCTTTGGGTGTGGAAAATCAGCCGTTAGCTGATCGCCTTATCAACATCGAGAATATCGTACTCAAAGGAGGTTATGACGCCTTCCTTGTAGGAGATGAAAAAGATAACCGAATTGTGGCGGGTGATGGTGATGACCGACTTGAAGGAAATGGGGGCAGTGATGATCTGAATGGCGGTTCTGGAATTGATACTGCCGTATTCACTGGTAATCGATCCAGCTACACCATTACAACCCAAGATGGCGTCCTTACAGTGAAGGACAACTTAGGTACAGACGGAACCGATACACTTGCCAACATTGAAAAACTCCAATTTGTGGATGCTACATGGGATGTCACTGATCTGGTTTTTGATGAAGAAACCGACGTTGAAGGTACTGTTCAAGAGAACACCGAAGGTGCAGATGTTTTCACCGGTACTGCGGGTATTGATAAAGTCGTCTACAACAACGCGCGTGCAGATATCGACGTATCGGTTCAGGATGGTGTAGTACGGATCTCCAATGGAGATATTATAGATGAGTTGACCGATATAGAGCGTATTTCGTTCATCGATACTTCTATCGCACTGGATATAGATGGCAACGCGGGTAGTACCGCGAAAATACTGGGTGCGGTATTTGGCAAAGCGGCACTAGCCAACAAAGCCTATGCGGGGATTGGCTTATCGCTACTTGATAGTGGAGAGTACACTTACGAGTCGCTTATGGACTATGCGCTGACAGTTGCCGGTGCGCAGTCCAACGCGCAGGTGGTTGAATTGCTTTATACCAATGCTATTGGTGTAGGCCCAACAACAGGGCAAATAGAGGCGTTCGTAGCTTTGCTCGAGAACGGTAGCTACACCCGCGCGAGCTTAGGTGCGTTAGCGGCAGAGTATGCAGTGAATAGCGTCACCCTTGCGGGTTTAGCTGAGACAGGCTTGGAATATATCCCGTTCTCCTGAGCCCTCAGCTGTGCTTAAGTTACTCGCTCCGGACGGTATCGAACGGCCCGTCAATTGGTTTCCAGATTCTTTTCAATTAATAATAGGAGACCACTTCGGAGATTGGTTCGACTGTGGTTTTAACAGCGTAAGTTTGTAAGGTTTTTCGATGTGCAAAACGGTGGAACTAGCGAGTTTTCACGTCGTTAAATAACGTTCTACAAGATGAAGTAGTTTTCGGGAACGAGAAATGGCAAAAATAGCAGGAAGCGTTGGTGACGATGAGCTCTACGGAACTGGCTTATCAGACGAGATAGATGGTCTTGAGGGTAACGATAATATTTACTCTGGAGCCGGAGGTGATCGAATCATCTTCTCCTTGGGTCAAGATTTTGTAGACGGAGGCGATGATGAGGATATTTTGGATTTCGAGTCAAACGCATCGGCTGTAACTATTGATAGCTCTTTGGGCATCGCTAGAGACGGCGCCGGCAACGAGACTAACTTTGTCAATATTGAGGACTTTTACGGCACTCCATACAACGATGTAATGCAGGGGCGTGAAACGAACTCTCTTTTTGGGGTCGAACTTAATGCCCTCAATGGAGATACGCGGAATTATGAGTATTTTAAAGGAAATGCAGGAAATGATTTCATCGATGGCCGAGGCGGTTACGACGAGATCGTTTTCACCTCTTCATTGACGGGATTAACAATCGATCTAGCCAGCACAAAACTCGAAGATGGTTTGGGAGGAACCGATACGGTTCTCAATATCGAGGGCGTTGAAGGTACCGACTTTGACGATTTTATCTATGGCAATAACACTGATAACTGCCTTGATGGGCGAAATGGCAATGACACGATTGATGGACGGGGGGGCTTCGATTTCGCAGAGTACAATGGTGCCCGCCGTTATAACTTGAAAGTTGATTTGACTGCGGGTACGGCAACCTACTCAAAAAAGCCGAACGAAACTTTCTATAAAGACAAGCTTTACAATATAGAGGGCGTCATCGGATCCGATAACGATGATTTGCTGGTCGGGGATGGAGTTGATAACAAACTTTACGGAGCTTTAGGAGACGACTCTCTAACTGGTGCTGATGGAAACGATATCATTGACGGCGGCCCGGGAATTGATACCGCTATTTTCTCAGAGTTGCGCGCCAACTACAGTATTACAGATCTCGGTGGTATTCTGATTATAAAAGACCTCATTGGTAATAAGGGTACCGACAAACTAATAAGCATCGAAAAACTCCAATTCAAGGATGTTACATTGGATGTCTATGAGCTGGTTTTTGATGAAGTACCCAACGAGGAAGGCGCTGTCCAAGAGAACACAGACGGGGTAGACCTTTTCATTGGTACTCCGGGGCTCATCGATACAGTCGTCTACCAAAATGTACGTGTAGACAGTGAAGTATCCGTGCATGACGGCGTAATTCGGGTCACCAATGGTGCTAGAACAGATGAGTTGACCGATATAGAGCGTATTTCGTTCATCGATACTTCCATAGCGCTAGATATTGATGGCAATGCGGGTAGTACCGCGAAAATACTGGGTGCGGTATTTGGCAAAGCGGCACTAGCCAACAAGGCTTATGCGGGGATTGGCTTATCGCTACTTGATAGTGGAGAGTACACTTACGAGTCGCTTATGGACTATGCGCTGACTGTGGCAGGCGCGCAGTCCAACGAGCAGGTGGTTGAATTGCTTTATACCAACGCGGTTGGCGTGGTTCCTACAACACAGCAGGTACAGGCCTTTGTAGCCCTGCTCGATGACGGTACCTACACTCGGGCGAGCTTAGGTGCGTTAGCGGCGGAGTACGCAGTGAGTAGCATCACCCTCGCAGGTTTAGCTGAAACCGGCCTCGAATACACCCCGTTCGGCTAACGTCTAAAGCGGAATCAAGTCAATTCCATCGGCGACGGTGTCTATGCTCTCGTCGATGGGATCACCCACGATTGGCATCATTGAGATAATAGCCCCACCCAAACGCATCGGCACTGTCACGACTTTCGTGAAGAAGCATCCAGACAGAGATATGGAGACGGTAAGTAAAACCGAGAGTCGGAATTTAGTCATGGGTTTAAACATATCAAAGAGCAAAGAATGGCGGAATGGACGGGACTCGAACCCGCGCCCCCCTGTGACAGGAAGGTATTCTAACCAACCGAGCTACCACTCCGCAGTGGTGCACTTCCGAGGCTTACAACACAGAAGCAGAAATGGTGCCGGCACCAAGAGTCGAACTCGGGGCCTTCTGATTACAAGACGGCGGAACAGAGTTCTTTCCTCACTGCGTTCGGTGTTGCCTACCAACTGATTATGAGGCTGGCCATTTTGAAGGGACTTGGAGATCGACCATCGAACCGAACCTACCTCCCTGTTTTACCTCCAGATGCTGGTCATGACGTGATCTCCCCGATGGAAATGACTTGATGATGGGTCAGTTTGGCGGTGTCGAACACGAAAGAGCATAATTTGGTCGGTAGGTGGGTTCGATTGCGGGGTGAGATCTCTCTATTTGAGTGATTGTTACCAGCAGAAGGGCAGGTGAGAGTGACCCTCAGACTTAGTCTCTGTGGATCGGGGAGGAGCAGATCTGTGGCACCTATGGACACCTATTAAGTGTGAGTCTTTCAGAAATTCACGAAATTGGTACCGCCAAAATCGACGATATTTTTCAGTGAGGATTGTGGCGCCTTTGGCAGTCTGCAATCTGCAGAATTTCAGCTTCCCAGCTTTTCACAATCATCAGATATTTAGGAGTGGTACCCAAAGTGGCCCAGTCTGCCGTTTTCCGGTTGGACAGTGGGGTAGCCATCCCTGAACCGATCTTTGCACAGAGGTGGCCGCTCTGGAGCACTCTGGTAAGTCTCAACGGGAAACACTGACAGTCCAGTTATGCGTTGTGAGATTTGGACCGAGTGGGCTGTTTGCGGTCAGATTTACCCCGAGTTACAGGTGTCGAAACCGTCGAACCTCCCTTTGCGTCTGGTTAAGGCTCGGACAGATCGAAGATGGATTTCTTGGGAGAGGTTTTTGTTGTTGGAGCTGTGTCTCGATGTACGTCCTGACCGATAATGAGTGCTCTAACAAACTTATATCGTTTACCCGGCACTCTGTTAGCCATTCCTTCGGTGAAACGTACAGCGAGCACAGAGCCAGAGGTGTTCAGGGACCGTCCCTTCAGAGCGGGTCTAAGGTCAACACGGGTGAACTCTCTGTGGGGCATGACATCTATCAGATCGCCAATAGATATAGGCTCTTTCGAAAAGAATCCACTGCCGGTATTACTGATGAGCTCGAGGGTGGTATCGGTGATGCGGTATTCAATGGTCAATGTGTTGGAGATGTTAGGGCAGGTCTTGATTGGGGTAGGGTTGGTATCTTGCATGAAGCCTCCTGATTGATGTCTTCATATAAGATGGTGAACTTTGCGCATTTCTGCATTTTTGTTACTCTCGGGAAATGTCAGGTTGACGCCGGTTAAAGTCATCAGTGGAGTGGTGGTATGTTGTTCGAAAACTTCCCGAGTAAAGTAAATATCCCAGAGATTGTCTCCGATGCTGGAATTGGTGGAAATCTTTATGCGTGGAACTATGACGATTACAACGGTGATGGTCTGATAGATCTTTTTGTTTTTACCGGTGAGTTTTTAAGTACTTTTCCTGATGCTTCGACAGCTGCGGCTATTTTCCTAAATGATGGAAATAGTGGCCTTTCATATGACTCTTCCCTTATTACCGATGATCTGGGAGCGATCCATCCAAGAAAGGTCGTTTCTGGGGATCTTAACGGTGATGGGCGTCCGGATATTCTGCTTGCTGACCACGGATATGATGCTGAGCCCTTCCCAGGGGCTGCGCCTGTTCTGTTGTTATCTTCGGAAGGAGGTTATGTTCGCGCGAGTGGTCTAGAGGATATTGTCGGTTTTCATCACTCAGTAACCACCGGTGATATTGACTACGACGGTGATCTGGATGTTTTCTTCACCGACAATATGGATGGGAACTTTTTCCTAATTAACGATGGGACCGGCACATTCATACGCAGCTACGATTACGTTCCCACCCAAGCGATGACTGGAAATTACTTTACTTCTGAGTTAGTTGATGTCGACTCAGATGGATATCTCGACCTTATTGTTGCTGGTCATGAATTCGAAGGCGCGAATACCCAGGTATTTTGGGGTTCCGCAACCGCTGGATATCGTAATGCACCGGTCACCGTTCTTGACTATGTAGCCGGACACGAGATAGTTGTGGATATTGAGGTCGAAGATCTCAATTCTGACGGGCTAAACGATATAATTTTGAACAGAGTTGGATCTCCGCCGGATAATTACTTCTATGGGCCCACACCGAGTTTTCAAATCTTATTTGGTTCAGAAGATCGAACATTTCTAGATGTAACTTCGTCTTCGATGGCTTCCGTTGACTTGACACTGTTGGGACGCGAGTGGGTCAGTTGGTTAATAGCAGATGACCTTGATAATGATGGTGATCTAGATCTTTATATTGATGATGTGTGGCTTAGCTCCGATTCATTTCTGAACAACGACGGATCCGGCAAATTTACCTTGGTTGTACCAGAATCTGCAGGCTCAGACTCATGGTTCGATTCAGAAGCGTACGGGAATATTTATTTAACTGGACCGGAAAGAGTCGGATCGCCCATTTCGGTTGCTCACTTTATCCAAGATGACGACGGACCGGGTGAAATTGTCTCTTATCAGTGGTTTAAGAATGGTATCCCGATCGCCTCAGCAGTTGGCCCGACTTACACTCCGTCAGAAGAAGACGAAGGTGCTCTCATTGGTCTCAGTGTTGCATACCGGGATGCAAGGGGGTACGAGACCGAGTTAGAGTCGTACTCAAGTTATCTTGTTCGAGACTCAGGCTCTGCAAACTACCCAACAATCTCTAGTTTTTTCGGTGGTGATTGGCTACCAAATCAAATGGTGAGCGTGGGTAGCTCAAAAGCTGACTTTACAATTAAAACTGAAACTCCCTCTCCTACAAGTATTTATCTAGAGTTGAGTTCAGAAAGTGCTGAAATTCAAGCAACTGATATTTATCGCTTTGAATTTACCGATACACACCTAGCCCTCGACTTCGCTAAAGGTCAATCTGCATACAACTCCGCCACACTCATAGGCACTGCCTTCGGTGGAGATTACATCGATGACTACTTCGCCATCGGTCTATCATTCTTTGATGCAAATAAGTCTGTTGCTGAAATAGCTCAGTTGATCGCTGATAATCGTCTGATTGAAGGTATCGTCGGCGATAGCAATGAAGCTTGGGTGGCTCATGTCTATGAAAATGTCACAGGTAATGAACCCGATGAAGCAGCACTTGCGCTATATACGGGGTATCTAGATAACGGCGACTTCACAAAAGCGGAGCTATTGGCACTTGCGCAAAGCGTAGCTTCCATAGAAGAACAGGTGGGTATCGTGGGGCTGCAGAGCTCAGGTCTGGAATACACTCCGGTTGGTTGATTCTCGAAGCGGTCCGAGCTCGATCTAAAGGGAGGCCGGTCGGCGACTGGCCCTCAACCTGACACTGTCAGCTAAATTCACTTCACCGAGTGGGGTAGCCATCCTCCATCCGGAAATTTTCCGAGAGGTGGGCGCTTTGGCGCACTCTCGACAGAAGAGACGTCGTTAGATGGACCGAATCTGAGTTGATCACGGGTTTTTCGCAAAGTAGCACCTGAGTTTCAGACATCGAAATCGTCGATATTGCATTATCGAGAGATTCTCGGGTGATGTCGCACCGAAATCCTTACCGAACAGTGATCACTCTACAGCAGTATCAGATCGACCCCGACTGTTAATTTATCCTTGCTCCTGTCGATGGGTGGGTATGCCCAATTAAAATACTGTGCATCATCTTGATAAGTAGGATAGTCTTACCTTATAAAACTATTAATGTAGACCTGCCGAGGTGAGAGATGGACATCGCGTTAAAGAAAACTGCAGTCTCTGTATACGTATTGTCAAATCAGCCGATGAATTGGTCGGCAGCTCAGTCTTACGCAGAAGGTCTTGATGGAACTTTATCAAATGGTTCCACAATCTCTGCAAATTTAGTCAGTATTGGCTCTGAGCAGGAACAATCTATCGTTGGTTCATTCGTTCAAGATAACTTTCTTTACAATCCAGCATTTAGTGCCGGGTATATCGCTGCCGATGGTGGAGACGCGGCTTACGTTTGGTTGGGAGCGTCGGATATCGTATCAGAAGGAACTTGGATTTGGTCGGATGGTTCATCTTTTACATACAGTAATTGGGGAACAGGTGATCTTTGGAATGGTTCTAATCAGATTAGTGAACCTGACGACTCCAATGGGCAAGATGCTTTGGCTATGGGACTGGAAACCTGGCCATATGGTTACTCATCTACTCAAGGGCTAGGAGATGCCTTGCAGTGGAATGATATTGATGATTCCAACAAACTTCCATTTCTAATGGAGTTTTCAGGAGACGTCTCTAGGATTTTCATCGGCGATCTTGCTGTTGCATATGATGTAAATGGAAATGCTGGGCAGGTTGCTAAAATCTTAGGTGCAGTCTTTGGTAGTTCGGAAGTATCGAACAAAGAATACGCCGGTATTGGCTTGGATTACCTCGATAACAAAGGCTACAGCTACGAAGGCTTGATGGACTTAGCATTAAAGGCATCAGGCTGTGTTTCAAATGAAGACGTTGTGAACAAACTTTATGAAAATGTTGTGGGGGTTGCACCTACAGCAGAACAGGCAGCGCCCTTTGTTGCCATGTTGGAGGGCCAAAGTCCTCAGCATACATGGGGAAGTCTGGGTGTGATGGCAGCTGATCTAGAGTTGCTGACCACGAAGATTGATCTAACCGGCTTGGCTGAAACCGGCCTCGAATACACCCCCTTCGGTTAGCCTCTAAAGCGGTATCAGATCGATCCCATCGGCGACCGTATCAATAGTCTCGTCGATGGGATCACCTACGATTGGCACCACTGAGATTACAGCACCAGTAACACGCATGGGTACGGTCACTACTTTCGTGAAGAAGCATCCAGACAGAAATATTGAGATGGTGAACAAAGCTGAGAGTCTGAATTTATTCATGGAATTAAACACATCACAGAGCAAAGAATCGTGGAATGGACGGGACTCGAACCCGCGACCCCCTGCGTGACAGGCAGGTATTCTAACCAACTGAACTACCACTCCGCAGTGGTGCCGGCACGAAGAGTCGAACTCGAGACCTACTGATTACAAGACGGCGGAACAGAGTTCCTGCCTCACTGCGTTCGGTGTTGCCTACCAACTGGATATGGGAACGGCACTGAACGGGAGTATAGCGGATCGATCATAGACCGAACCTTCTTCAGTAACTTTACCAATATTTTGTCTCTCTTGCCTCTTCTGCTCAGAGAAGATGGACACAAGAAGCCCCAGTTCGGTGTGATCGAACGGGGCTTGCCATATTTGGGTCGGAAGCTTAGATCGACACCGATCAGGCTTGTTATATGTATTCGATTCCAATGGCAGCCAGACCCGCGAGATCGATGATGCCCAAATCATCTGTTAGCTCCGCAGCGGCTGCCGCCAAGCTCGCATTTTCAGTTGCCAGATCGTGCTGATTGGCTTGTTGAGGCGATGCTTCACCATATTTCTTTAGCCAAGCATAAACACCTCTCATAGAGCTAGATAATAGCGCTATCGAGTGTCTAAGAAAGTCTGGGAAGTCCAGAATCCTCCTTATTGATGTCTTCATATAAGATGGTGGTTTTTGCGCCGCTAATGGCTTTGAATGCTCAATAATCTCCTTCAATGGCCTGACTTTTGCAGATTTAGCAGCAAAAGTGTTCACTATTTTGAAGAGGTAGTCATGGCTACGTTACTAGGTACCGTCCTTGATGATATTTTAATCGGCGGCGAATTGGGTGGGTCTGATTTAGTCATCGATGGATTGGAAGGGGATGACTACGTCGAGCTTGCCAATTTCCAGATTTTTCGGTCAGGACCCGGAAATGACACGGTGGTATTTACTGGTGAATGGGGTGGTTGGGCGAATTGGTCTGCTTTAGCGCCAGTTACAGTAAATCTTGCTGAAGGTTGGGCAATAGACTCATACGGTGATCAAGATACGCTAGTCGACGTTAGTGTGGTCCATATCTCCCAGAAGGGTGGGCAAGTTATAGGTAGCGCGCGCGACGAGACTATCTTCTGTTTTGGCGGAAATACAGAACTTCGAATGGATGAAGGCTACGACGTCGTTAATATATGGGACTTAAGCGCGACTGATTTCAAAATACGCCAGTTTGGAAACGAGGTTGAACTTACCTCAACTGATTATGTGGTAACACTAACAGATGTCGAAGAAGTCAATTTTACCGATCTGTCAGTGAATCTATCTCTAGGTATGGTTGACGGATATGCATTTATTGCAACTGATCAGCTAATGTCCATTGAAGAGACGGAGATGTCACCGGGTTGGTGGTATGCCGGCGTCTATAATGAGCCTCAGTTGGTGGGTAATTTCCCACAAGCACCTATTGTTATAGATGTTGGAAATGATGGGGACCTCGATGTGGTAGTTCCTTTGAATCGAGGGTACCGGACTGGGGTCGATACACGCACCCATTTTCAAGTTTTCGAAAACAGAGATGGAACTCTGACATTTTCTGAAGAGTTGACCGCCCAAACGCCTTTTATAACGGGCTCCCGAAGAAGCGCTGAAATCTTTATAGAGCGCTATCAATCTAATGCAATTGTAACGGTTGCGCATGATACAGCAATTGAAACTGAAACCCGTACCGACATTCCTTGGCGATTCGGAGATATCAGTTTTATGCGGCTTGATACTTTTGAGCAAGTTACCGCTGAATTAGTCCCTGAAGATGGACTTCTGAGATCCAGTCTAGTCGACCGCTTCAGCGCGGTACAAGCTCATTCGATGGCTGTTGGTGATTTAAATTGCGACGGAAAGGAAGATGTCTTAGTCGGTGACCATGGGGAAGCCTTTGCACTTCTCCAAACAACCGAAGGGACGTTCGAGTATCTTACGGATCCACTGTGGACGGAGGTTCTGTCACGGTGGAAAGAGCCTACACTTGAGGATGCGACCACTGCTTACCCTCTTGATCTGGATATCGATGATTTTAATGGTGATGGATTCGATGACATTCTTTTCGGAAGAGGGCACGGTACGACGCTGAGTCGAATATTCTTCAACGATGGGACCGGTGTCTTTGGTTTTGATAGTTCTGTAGCTCTGCCTGCTTCGATCTATGGGCCGAGTAACACTTTGCATATGAAAACGCTCTCTGACGACTTTGACAAAGACGGAGACGTTGATCTCATTATTCTCCAAAGCAGGAACGATCCTTACTACGGAGGAAATTACTTGCAGTATTTGGAAAACGATGGGCAAGGTAATTTTACTGATTTAACAGAGACTCGGTTAATCTCTCCTAACTCCTACCCGGATACCTATTCGGATCGTTTACGTTGGACAGACTTTTGGCAAGTAATTGATTTTGACGGTGACGGAGATTTTGATATCGCAGGGCATACAGTTTCAAGCTATAACAGTCGCGCGCCACTTATCTTTGTGAATGATGGTAATGGTTATTTTGACCTGGAGTATTTTGCAAAAGGCAGCAATACACCTATCGCTTGGGCGGACTTTGATGATGACGGGAAGATCGAGGTGATCCGCTCGAATGGGTACTCGGAACTAACTTTCGATCATGCAGAGGCTGAATACTACTCCAGTAGTGTAGCGCGAGCTTATGACCTGCATGGTAATGCCGGCAAAGTAGCAAAGATACTTGGTGCGGTATTCGGAGCTGAACAAGTCTCCAATAAAGAGTATGCCGGTATTGGCTTGGATTATCTCGACAACAAAGGCTACAGCTACGAAGGCTTGATGGACTTAGCATTGAAGGCATCAGGCTGTGTTTCAAATGAAGACGTTGTGAACAAACTTTATGAAAATGTTGTGGGGGTTGCGCCACTCCCTGAACAAGCTCAGCCATTCGTCGCTATGTTAGAGGGGGATAACCCAGTGCATACATGGGGATCCATCGGTGTGATGGCCGCTGATCTAGAGTTGCTGACCACGAAGATTGATCTAACCGGCTTGGCTGAGACCGGTCTCGAATATACCCTGTTCAGCTGACCGCTTGCTAAATTTGACCCGTCTATGGGGGGTAAGATTGAAGATTTCAGATAGTTGTCTACGTAGGAGTGCTCTGGAGAGAATGCGTGATCAGGAACACGATTTGGTGCCGAAGTTTATAAAAATAATGTTTTGAGGGTAAAGTGATGACTGATGAGCCGTTCCAAAAACTGGGTGTTCAAATACCGCTCTATGGCAATGACTTTTTGTGGAAAGGGAAGCTGAATTACAACACGATTAATGGCGTCCCAGCTCTCACTAGCAATGCAGAATACTCGCTTACTTCTGCAAATGAAGCCGGCGTCAACACCGTTAGTCACTGGCTGCAGTATACGGTCGAAAGTTTGGATGGGAGTACTTTCGCTTTACCTGAGTTTCAAGGCGGTGGGGTGGCAACTCGTGAGGAAATCGCTCAGATATTTGAACTTGAGGCTAGTTACGGTTTCAGCCAAGAGGTGATGCTTGCGCTCGATACCAAGGACTGGGATAACGGTACCACAGGGCAGAATCGAGAATTCGTTCCAACCGACCCTGCCCTTTTTTTCGAGAACTATACAGCTGTTGTGATGGACTGGGGACGATTTTTTGAGAGCTACGGGATCGAGACGTTTGTCATCGGCACCGAAACGCCCTCTTTGTTCAACAATCCAGAATATCGTGAGTATTGGGCGGATCTAATTAGCAACCTTCGAACTGTGTTCTCGGGGCAGGTCATGGTCAATGATAACTGGCGACCGGGTATGGAGAGTCAGATCTGGGATTTGGTGGATGGTATAGGCTTATCCGTTTACGAATGGCTGCCGGTTACAATCGATGCCACCTATGAGGATATGCTTGCAGGCTGGTCAGATAGCGGCGCTGTTGATGAAATTTTGGCGTTTTATCAGCCCTTGAGTGAAGCGTTGGATATACCTGTCTATTTTGCAGAGTGGGGGGTTCAGAGTCACGACGGTACGGCGATGCGTCCGATCTATGAAAACTGGTGGCTGCCGGAGACCTATCTGGTGGATAACCCTGAAGGGGTATCTCCCGATTGGCAGGAGCAAGCGGATTATGTGGATGCGCACTTGAATGTGTGGAGTGAAGTTGCCGGAGATTGGTTGGGAGGTGGCAATCTCGTTAACTGGTGGAGTACTTCATTGGGATATATGCATCCTATGCCGCGCTGGGGCGACGAAAATTTTGAGGATGGTTGGACATATTCGACAGAACTTGGCACTGCTTGGCGTCCGGGGAGCGTCTCCTATACGATTCTGGATCGGCCAGCTGCTTCAGTAGTTGCAGAGCATTTTTTGGGGCAGCGTCAGACCACAGCCACTGTAATCGGTAGCGTGAATAGCGACCATCTTATTCGAGGCTATCATCATGACCTAGTTGATGCAGGCGCAGGCAACGACATCATTGAAGGGTTTGCCGGCAATGATATTTTGATTGGAGGGCCAGAGCAGATATCACCCTTAACCCAAACGACCATTGATGTAGTAGTGAATGGTCGATATGCGCAAGGTGAGGGGGGGAGCCTGCAAATCGAGGTCAATGATGCGTTGCTCAGTGATATTTTCATCCCGTCGGCGCCGGACTCAGGTTCAGGCTACTTGCAGGACTACGCCGTTTATCGCGATCAAACTTTCACATTCACCTTTGAGAACCCAACTGAGATTAATAAGATCGGATTGTTCACCACTAATCGGTACTGGAATTCTGCTGAGGATCACCGCTACATGGAAATTCATTCGGTTAGGGTGAATGGGACGGAATTGGATCTTTTCTCGGCGCAGGATATAGATGACTGGGACTGGCAATCGCCTACGGGTGATATTCACCTGCATGGGGTTTATGAGCCGATTTACTTTGATGTCTCTTCTGATCAGGAACTCTTCTTCGGTCAAAGTTCGGATCGAGACAGTCTTTATGGTGGTCTGGGCAATGACAGGCTGTATGGTGGGTACGATGATGACTACCTGGATGGCGGCGACGGTTTGGACACCGTTTGGTATGACGCTGCACTGTCGGTCTATCGGCTTGAGATTCTGGATGATCGGTTTGTGATTACTGATACCGCCGGCGAGGATGGCGAAGATACCCTAATCAGCATCGAACGCCTCCAATTTACTGACACCTCAGTCGCCCTCGACTTCGCTAAAGGTCAATCTGGTTACAACTCTGCCACCCTTATCGGTACGGCCTTCGGTGCTGAGTACATCGATGACTACTTCGCCATCGGTCTATCATTCTTTGATGCAAATAAGTCTGCCGCTGAAATAGCTCAGTTGATCGCAGATAATCGTCTCATAGAAAGAATCGTCGGTGATTCTAACGAAGCTTGGGTAGCTCACGTATATGAGAATGTTGTTGGTGTCTCTCCTGATGATGCAGCACTGGCGCTATATGCGGGGTATCTAGATAACGGGGATTTCACAAAAGCGGAGTTATTGGCACTTGCGCAAGGTGTGGCGTCAATAGAACAGCAGGTAGATATCGTGGGGCTGCAGAGCTCAGGTCTGGAATACACGCCAGTCGGCTGATCCCCAGAGTGCCCGCTGTGCACTGACTGAGGCGCCCAGTAGGGTGGCTTCCACACCTTTAACACGTACAGAGATGGTCACTGTAAATCAAGATATACCATGAAGTCGGCTGGGTCACGAGGGGGAGAGGTCAGTATTTGAAATTGGGGTCATTTAAGAGAATTTCACCCTGAGTCCCCGGTGTCGAAATCTCCGAAATACGCTCACATCAAGAAATTAGCAGATGATGCGTTGCACCGAATATTTCTGTGTACAGTGATAGTTTCACATGGATTCAGATCATACAGTACCAGCGCTCTTATCGATGGATGATAGCAGTAATATTCCCGATAACTTTCTCTAGTGGCAAAAGACAAATCCTTGACTGCAGTAAACGAATAGATTAACAGGTTCATAGAAGTCTTTGCTAATGGAGTAATATATGGAGCCACTAGACCTCAATGCGTTGTATGGAGCTTGGGTTTATGAAAACAAGCTTGCTGTTGTTTTTCTTCCTGATGGTCGATTTCAATCGTTTGATTATGATTCGGACCTGCCCGATGGTTTGGAGGTTGGTACCTACTCTTTCAACGAAAGCAGTGGGGCCATAGGTTTCCAGATTTCGTATGATGACAGTCGAATGTATGATGCGGATAGCGCACAGTGGTGGGATGGAGGGTTTTCATCTGCTGACCTCAAGGTTACCTCGATCACGTCTGATCAGCTCGTAATAGACGTTGAATCAGAAGGATTATTAGAACAGGGAATTGGTTTTACCAAAGTTGAGAATCAACAAATACAACCTGTTTGGTATACAACTCCTGGTAGCGATTCTGGTGACTTCTTTACGTTAGTTCTAGCAGGAGCTGGTTGGTTCTTGTGGGGCGAAAATGATAACAACCTTCCTGATGGCCTGGAGTATGGCGACTTTCTCTATAGAGCAGAGGCTGACAGCGTAGAATTTACCAATCAATTGGATTACAACGACGAAGGAGGTATATTCAACAGAGGCATCAGTGAGCAGGAATTCAAGTTTTCTGTTGATGGTTCAAATGCCACTTTGGCGGTCGTCGGAGTCGAAGAAGATTACATACAATTTGTCGCTCTAACCACTGAAGCGTATCAGACAAGTGCAGATGATTTAGCCAGTGATAGCAAAACAAACTTTCAGCTCGCTTCAGAACACTTAGCGAACTTCAATTTATCGGTTGATATAGCTAAAAATTTCTTGCTTGATAATGTGGATTCTCCTGAGTATATCTTCACTATCGCGCAGGACTACCATGTTAATGAGGCGATGTTGGCGGGAATAGTTGGTTTAGAACTGCTTACTGTACGAGGATATTTCGAGGGTTACGGATTGGACAGTAGTCTGCTGTAGACACTGTCCTGAGGTTGACTCTACAGAGGTATCAAATCGATCCCATCGGCGACTGTATCAATCGTTTCGTCGATGGGATCACCTACGATTGGCACCACTGAGATTACAGCACCAGTAACACGCATGGGCACCGTAACAACCTTCGTCAGGAAGCATCCAGTTAGTAGCATCGAAAGAGTGATGATCAAGGTAAGGCGTCTCAGGGGAATCATTCGAAAGTATCAAAGTTAAACGTAAAGATGTTCAGTTAGAAGCTTACATGCTCGTCATAGGCCTGTGAAGGAATCTAGATGACTATAAGAGCCATCCAGAAGATTTTGATAGACTCCGATCAAGGTGATGTCAGATTCAACCTCGATAGCATTGGCCAAATCAACGATATCGGTCTCTTCAACTGCCACGCCGACATTAATTGCACTGACAGTAGACTCAAGGCCTTGGGCTAGTAGCTGATTGTATAAGTTTTGAATCTCGGTGTTGGAGAATAATCCAGCCTCTTCTAGTTCGAGGTTGCTGAGATCGACTTCCAGTCGATTGGCTTGCGCTACCATTGCATCGAAATGTTGTTGCTCTGAATCGCTGATTCGATCGAAGATCATCAGGCCGGTCGATTCGTAGAGGGCATCATAGAGATCTCTGGCCATCTTCTCTTCTTCAACCATGAACTTGAGGTCAGCATAAGGATCGATCACGGCATCATCCGTTGAATCTAGGCGAGAACTGTGTAGCTCATATGCAGCGAAGAATTGGACAACGTCGTCAGCTGTTGCACCGTTACCGTATAGGTCAGCGAGCATTTGATTGCTGAGATAGAGTTCGGAGGCTACATCTAGAATGTATTTTGGATCGTCCAGATTCTCCATCAAAAAAGTTCTAGCAAGCTCTAGCGCCGGAGATGGTAAACCGATTGACACTAGGTACTCTTCGGTAGTCATGTTTGCATTCTCATATCACCTATTTGATCTCTGGAGTCTATAGGTGCGATTCAAAGATATCATTGAGAATGATCAACACTAAAAACGCTAGGCCATTGACAGGCCATTGACCGATCTGAGAGCTACAGACCAAAGAATGGCGGAATGGACGGGACTCGAACCCGCGACCCCCTGCGTGACAGGCAGGTATTCTAACCAACTGAACTACCACTCCGCAGTGGTTCGCTTCCGAGGCTTACAACCCAGAAGTAGAAATGGTGCCGGCACCAAGAGTCGAACTCGGGACCTACTGATTACAAGTCAGTTGCTCTACCAACTGAGCTATACCGGCTTAGAGATATCTTTTGAAAGTGGTCGGAGAGGAGGGATTCGAACCCCCGACCCTCTGGTCCCAAACCAGATGCGCTACCAGACTGCGCTACACTCCGACATGTGCTCTGAACGAGCGACCCGCTGACTCAGTAATGGGATGAACTCAGGGGTTTAAATAAGTGGTCGGAGAGGAGGGATTCGAACCCCCGACCCTCTGGTCCCAAACCAGATGCGCTACCAGACTGCGCTACACTCCGACACTAGTTTCAGATGAAGATTGGCTCCTCGAGCTGGACTCGAACCAGCGACCAATAGATTAACAGTCTACTGCTCTACCAACTGAGCTATCGAGGAATTGCTCATCTGAGGCCGCGTATACTAATGACCAGTTGCGGCATCGTCAAGGCTCGAATTAAACTTTTTCGAGATTCTTTCATGGGTATAATTCCCAGCAGCCATAGGCGTTTAGCTTAGTGTCTGTTTTTTAATCAATGAGCTCAAAAAATGATCAAAAACCCCAGTGAAACGCTGTCGCAGGATGACTCTATCGCACTGATGCAACAGCAGCTTGAAACACTCGGTTTCGTGATTGAAGAGGTCAATTGGTTCAACCCGGTCCCGCATGTTTGGTCGGTTGAGTTGAGAGACAGGGACTGCAGCCTGCTTACGAGCTTGGGTAAGGGAATAACGCCTGAGGCCGCTAAAGCGAGTGCGCTTGGCGGCTTTCTCGAGCGCCTGGCGACCAACCACTATTTTGCTAACTACTACCTAGGCGCGGAGATCGCTCAAGCGGACTTTGTGCACCACCCTGATGAGTGTTGGTTCAAAGCGACCTCCCAAGGGTTACCACCAGGGCTTCTTGATAGTCACTGCAGGGACCACTTTGATCCGCACGAACAACTCTGTGGTGATCAGCTGATCGACCTCAATTCCTCAAATGAGGTGCGAGGTGTCTGTGCGCTGCCATTTACTCGTCAGTCGGATGGCGAGAAGGTGTGGTTTCCCGTAAATCTGATCAATAATTTGTATGACAGTAACGGTATGGCCGCCGGCGATAGTCGCTGGGAGGCGCGGGTTCAGGCGCTCTCTGAAGTGTATGAGCGACACATCAAATCAACAATCATCGCCAATGGCATTGCCTTACCGCGAATTCCACCCAAGATTGTTGCTCAGCATCCTAGAGTCGAGGCTGCAATAAAGGCGCTGCGGGTGAAAGGGTTTGTGGTTGATGTGCGAGATGCCTCCTTGGGTGGCAAGTACCCTCTGGTGAGCATTACGCTTTTTGATCGCGAGTCACGCGGAGCGATTGCTGCCTTCGGGGCGCATCCGAAATTTAGAGTCGCGATGGAGCGAGCCCTAACGGCTCTGCTGCAGGGGCGCTCCATTGATGACCTGCACACCCTCCCCGAGCTCACCTTCGACCTGGGTAGAGCGGCCAAAGCGCCCAACCTGACGCAGCATATCCTCACCAGTGACGGTGTGCTGCCCTGGGATATGTATTCAGACCAACCCGCCTACCCATTTTGTGAGTGGAATATAGAGGGCGATGCTGAAGCGGAGTTCAAAGAGCTTGCGTCCCGTATTCATACTGTAGATGTTG
>Ga0209962_1000159_pt1 | contig 21662 bp, 12 predicted proteins | sample SalPonA_C_H2O_MG_FD_185722 | JGI IMG/M metagenome (GOLD analysis project Ga0209962, IMG submission 185722) | Water microbial communities from South San Francisco under conditions of wetland restoration - Salt Pond MetaG R2A_C_H2O_MG (SPAdes)... | ecosystem: Environmental > Aquatic > Non-marine... | reverse complement strand
TATCTCTGGGTTTGAGGTCGTGGCATTGGTTGTTTTGATGATAAATTTTGCCATTTTATCGCTAAGGACGAGAGCACTCATTGTGTTTACTATCTTTTTTACTGGCCTTATTTTCTTCGTGTTTCTCAATACGACCCAGTATGTGAATACGAGTGAACTGATTATTTTTACCATCTCCATGGTTACAGGCATTGGTTTTATACTTTTTTCTACGGCTAAGTTTTTTTCAGATTCGCCGCTGTCGACGCTGTTTAATAGTATTGTGCAGTCTATCAATCCAACGGCGATGTTGGTTCAACTTTCGATATATACTTTACTAGGCCTTTTTATAATTCTCATGCCGCTCGCCCAGTTTGGTTTATATGGTTTGTTCAATGAAGTATTCATTGCGTATTTAACGGGTTGGAACGGCTTTTTTGGCTTGTTAGGTTTCAGTGTATTGATTGCGCTGGCGGCGTTTATGCTCGCCGTACGCGATGAAGAAATAAAGGTCATAGACACCCAGCTGGCAACCGCAAAGCAATATAACGAAAGCCAAACTGCCTTGCTGGTGAGCGTAGGGCACGACATAAGAACGCCACTCAATAATATTTTATTGCTACTTAATGATCTTGCGTCGCAAAAATTGGATAGTCAGTTAAGTGAATTTGTCACAACGATGACGACCAGTGGAAAAAAGCTTAACCAACTGATGGGTGATCTCATTGATATTGGCGCCGTGGAAAAGGGCACACTGCGATTGGTGCCAAAAACCTACCAAGTTGTGCCGCTGGTTGAGCAGTTGATGAAAGAAGCCATGCCACTAGCAGAAGCCTGTCATGTCGATCTGCAGGCAGACCTAAGCGAGGCACCGACCGTCACCCTAGAAGGGGACGTGTTACGTATTAGCCAGATCGTGGCCAATTTATTGTCAAACGCGATCAAGTTTAGCCCCAATGGCCAAGTAGTGTTAAAAGTCTCCAACAGCGTCGATCAGTTGCGGTTTGCGGTAAAAGATAACGGCCCAGGTATGGATGCTGCCACGTTGCAGCGTATTTTTAATCGATTTGAACAAGCCGATAATAGCCTAACCAGAGCGCATGACGGACTGGGCTTGGGATTGAGTCTATGTCGCCATTTGGCCCATTTAATGGGTGGCGAGTTGAGCGCGGTATCTACACCGGGTGAGGGCAGTGAGTTTGTTTGCCAGTTGCCACTGATAGAAAGTTTTTCCACTGAGGTCAAGTTAAGTGATACCTCAGGCTCAACGTTAATGAGTCTTCGCGAATGTCGATTGCTGATTGTTGAGGACGACCCCGTATCACGCCAAGTGATGGCGACGGTACTTAAGGCGAGCGTACAATCATTGGTGGTCGCCGCTAATGGGCTAGAGGCACTTGAATTCATCGAGCACCAGTCATTTGACCTAGTGTTGACCGATATCTCCATGCCGCAGCTCGATGGTTTTGGGCTTTTACAGAGGATGCGGGAACAAGGCCGCAGCGAACCCGTGATCGCTGTTACTGCCAATGCACTTGTGGCGGATGTAAGGCGTTTACATGAGGCCGGCTTTAATGCTGTCATCACTAAGCCTATCGATGTAGATGAGATGCTCAGCGCCATTCGTCGTGTTTTGCAAAATCAAGCGAGGCTGTCGTGAAGACTGGGTTATCTAGCTACTATATTGATGGAGGCCTCAAGCCCTATAGCGAAAAACAGCAGAGCAGTGCTCAAGCATTTGCCTTTGTGCTTACCTTGCTGGTCAGTTTGGCTTTCATTATTTCAAACGCGATTGTTTACATACTTGCAGATACCTCTCGTGTTTCGCCACCCATGCAAGCCTCACTTGAAGGCTTAGCTGTAATGCTTGGCTTAATAGTTGTGGTTAATGTACCGGGCTATTGGTTAAAGCATTGGCGACAGGCATTGCGAATGGGCTCCATGGTGTTGGCATTGCCCGTGTGGTGTCTATACCTGTACCGTTCACAAGGAATGCTCATAGCGATGCTGCCCTTTATGATGATAATAAAGCTGCTGACGTTGAGCCGCGGGTATTTATACGTTGGCATAATGCTGTCAATGTCGGCGAGTCTGCTCGTTGTTGGCCAGATGTCTCCTGCGGTGGCAGCTATCAGTTTTCGTTATATTGTTAATGGTTTTTTGGTGCTTTTACCGCTCTACGTAGCCATGCGTTCCCGCCACGCCCCGCGTGAAGAGATTCAAAAAAAGGTCGTCCTCACCCTGGGGTGGATATACCTAGCCATGGGGCCGGTGTTTGTGTTTGTCGAACAGTGGTGGCCAATAGGCATCAGTTTGTATGCCAACCTAGTGGTGAGTTTTATGGGTTTGTTAGTTATTGTGGCATCGCGCTGGCTTTCAGCTGGTTGGTTGGTCTTGTTGTTAATGCCATTGATATTCAGCAATGTACTCTTATCTAAGCTGATGGGCGAACAATCCCTCATATTGATGCTAATCGGTTTTTATGCGGGCTATTTTTTGATGCCGAAAGTCGTATATTTTTTATTATCGATGGCGTTTTATGTGTTTTGCCTTGTACAGCTTAATTTTATTGCCGATGATTTTGCCTCGCAGCGTTTGGGCTTATTTTTGCTTGGTGTGCTGGCCAGCTGGATGATTCTGGCGCTGAGTTTGCCGATTTGGATGCAAGATCTTCGTAAAAGACACGGCATGCTGGCAACGTCTAAAAACTTTACTATGTCGGTTATGCTGTATTTGGTTAGGGTGCTGGTGGCAACCGTTTTTATTGGTATTGTGGTGTGGCCATTACTCGTTGCTCTGCAGAACGTTGGGGGGGCCATAGCGTTCACCCCACTGTGGACATTAGTCTGTCTGTTATTTGTGTTTATTGCTGGCTGGTTGGTATTTTTAATTTCGGATTTTACTCAGCGCCATGAAACAATGTCTTTGCTGGCTGGTCAGACGTTAGAGGCCGCACAAAAGAAAGCACAGTTTGTTTCCACCTTGAGCCACGAAATGCGTACTCCCCTTAATGGGTTGTTAGGTATGTTGCAGCTTTTAGAGATGAATCCTCGAACTCCTGTCGCATTGAATGAGCCACTACAGCTGCTTCGTTATAACGGCGACCAATTGCAACAAACGGTGGAGGACTTGCTCGATATTGGTCGACTTCAGCAAGGTAAATTAAAGCTAGTGCCCGAAACAAGGCCTCTTAGTGCATTGAGCAAGATATTTGAGGCAAATATTAAACAATCTGCCGCGTTTAATATGACGACCTTTCATTTTATTAACAAGGTGCCGCCGACTGCTTGGGCGACCTTCGATGAGTCACGAGTGGGTCAGTTAATTGACTATTTTGTTTCGGCTACACTCAAGCATTGTGGGCCTTCAGACGACCTCACGGTATATTGGTACCTTAATGGCGATTGCTTCCTAGTCTCGATAGATAGTCCGTATAGCCGTGAAGTGTTTGAACAGTGGCAGCAGCAATCCTACGCCGCGCATAGTGAATACAAGCACTTGATGCTGCGTTTGGTTGAACTTTTAGAGGTAAAAATTCAACTAGAGGTCTCGGCGTTGAATGGCAAGCCCAGCTTGAAGTTGGCGTTTGATATGTCGGTACAGATAAAAGAGGACACTGGCGCTATCGGTGCCATGTCGACATCAGCCAATAACAAAGCCCCGGCGGCGGGTGAACAGCGCATGTTGGTGGTCGATGACGACAAGGTGAATCGAACCCTCATTGAATTAGCCCTTAAACAAGATGACCTACTGCTTGATACCGCGTCTTCCGCGCAGCGCGCTTTAGACATGCTTGCGCAGCAGCGTTATGATTTGGTGGTGACCGATATTTCTATGCCGACGATGTCCGGTGAACAGCTGTTGGCTGCCATTCGCGCTGCAGGTCACAGCATGCCGCTGATTGCTGTCACCGGTAATGTCTCAGAGGCGGATACCCGTAAATACCGTGCCCTTGGTTTTGCCGATGTTGTGCACAAACCGGTTAATATTATTTTGCTGCGCAAAAAAATAGCACAATGCTTGGCCGGTTAAGGTCTGTGTGGTTTAGGCGAGAATGTGCTCGCTGGATGTCCTCATAGCGCCGTATTTCCTGTAATAGGAGATGGGCAGGTCCACCACCGCCGCTAACGTGCCTATATGCCCAACAAAAAGGGTCGCTATTTTTACCTTCAATTGGCAACCGTTTAAAAAGTTTCCTATATTAAGATTTCCTAAACAAAAAAGTTAATTGTCTTTGCATGGATGCTCTTAAATTTCCACAGCTTTTGTCCGCCTGGCAGGTTTTTTTACCGAATACCGAGCTAGATGCATCGCAAGCAAAGGCAAGGAAATATTCTTTTTACACCTCCGCTTTGTTAGGTGGATTGTTGTGCTGTGTCTATCTTGTGCATTCCGCCTTGGTGGGGCAGTGGTTAACGCTTCCCGATGACACTTATCCTTTGTTCTTTATTGCGACAGTTTCTTTAGCGCTGCCCGCCATTGGTGTTGCCTATGGTTGGAATGCTGATCGGGTATCTTTAGCGGCAGTGTTTTGGTTGGTGCCAATGCAATGGCTGGCATTGTGGCTAAATGGTGACAAGGAGTATTTTTTCTACCTAACCCTAATTTTATATATTCGGTGGGTTTTACCCCGTTTTATGGCATGGAGAGTGTTTACCGTTTCTATCGTGGGCAACGTGCTGCTGGCGTATTACCTCAGTGAAGCATTCAATTTCAAGCTGGTATATCTTTCGTTGGGTAGTGCCATTAGCTTGTTTGTTGTCATGGATGAGATATTAATCCATGCCAAGGATAGCTATGTACACAGAGTGTCACGTTTTTCACGCACATGGATTGCAATCGGCATAGTGTGGTCTTTAGTATCATTGTCTTTGACGGCCATGGAAGTGGATAACGGCAATGTGGGTATACTATTCAGCCATGTGATGGTCCTGGTTAGCCTGTGGTCTCTAAAAAAATGGTTGCAACCCCGCGTGCTGCTTTATGTGGTGCTTGGCTATTTTGGGTTATCTACTGTAGCGTCTGTCTATTTCGCAGGTATAGAGCCAATCGTGTTGCTTATTTTTAGTCTGGCTATAGCGGCGTTTGTCTTACCAGTTCGTGCGCTGTTAATTTACACCTTGTTTTTTATCATTGGCACCATGCTGGCACTAGACTTTACATCCGCGTCAGTCAATCCTAGTGCCATAATTATATTAACCTGTGCATTGTTTCTGTGCTCTTTGTTTGGATTCATGGCGAGTGGGTTTTATGTTAACGATGAATCGTTAAATGCCTTACTCGCCCCTCTAGCGCAAAAGGATGAACGTAACAGCAGCGATGGCAGATCAGACTGGACGAACGCGCTTCACTTTTTGCATCGCTTTAACAAAGATATAGGTTGGCAAAATTTTTTCACGAATGTCGCTCTGGGCGTTTTGCTCGTAGCGGGTCCATTACTTTTGTGGGGTTATGGGGGTGGGTTTTCTGCCGCGATGGTGAGCTACTTGTCAGGTTGGAGCGGCTATTTTTGGTTGCTGGTAATAGTGTTAGGTATTCTGGGCGCTGCTTTTTTAATCACCTTACGTGATGCGGATTTACAATCAATCTCGTCGTCCGCTGAGCAATCGCAACAATACAATCAAGCGCAGACTCAGTTGTTAGGGTTCATTGGTCATGAGTTTAGAGATCCGCTCAATAATCTTTTGCTTTTGGTCGACCGTGTTAGCTCAACCACTATGTTAGACACAAGCGCAAAAAATGAACTACGACTCATGAAGGCGAGCATTGAAAAGCTCAATAGACTGATGGACGATATTATCGACGTGAGTCATATCGAAGACGGGCGTATAGAGCTCATCGAGCAACCCGTAGATCTAGTGGCATTGCTGCAGCAAATTATCTACGAACTGAAACCGCTTGCTCAACAGGTCAACGTGGATCTTCAGCTTTCGCTCGACGACGCCTGTCCACCTAGCTTACTGGGCGACGCGACTCGAATAAGCCAGATTTTGTCTAATTTATTGACCAACGCTATTAAGTTTAGCGCGAATGGTCGTGTCGTATTGTCGGTGGCACTAAACCATAATCAGCTGGCTTTTGCTGTGCAAGATAATGGCCCAGGAATGGATGAAGTGACCCTGGTGCGGGTATTTCAGCGTTTTGAACAAGCCGACAATTCTTTATCAAGGTCCCATGAAGGATTGGGTATAGGTTTGAGTTTAAGTGCAGAATTAGCACAGTTAATGGGGGGGAGCATAAGGGCAATTTCACAACTGGGTAAAGGCAGTGTTTTTACCTTTTATTTGCCGCTGACATTGGCGGCGACTCAGTCTGTCGAAGCACCGGCAGTCTCTGAATCGAAACTCGTCATTCAATGCCATGTGCTCATCGTAGAGGATGATCCGGTTTCGCTGGAAGTATTAGCTTCAGCGCTTGAAGCGTCTGTGGCATCGGTGGGGCAGGCGCCAAGTGGCAAGGTGGCGTTAGATATTCTTGCCAATAGAAGTATTGATATCGTTCTCACTGATGTAGCCATGCCCAATATGAATGGCATTGAATTATTACATGCTATTCGCCAATTGCCAGCAGCGCCCAAAGTGGTAGCAATAACCGGAAACGCTTTAGCCGCTGATATAGAACGTTATTGGGCGGAAGGTTTTGATGATGTACTCACTAAGCCCTTTGAGCTTGAACGGTTACTACGCAAGATGCAGCGCTTGTTAGACCCGCCAGTGGAGCAACGTTCGTGAAGCGTATCTTCTCCGGTTATTTCGTCGATGGCGAGCTGAAGCCCCTCAGCGAGCGGCAGCAGAATAACATTCGTCGTTTGGCGTCAGCTGTGGTTGGCAGCGTTGTGTTGTCGTTTTTGGTGGTATTTATGTGCCTTTATGCACTAGCTCCTAGTGTAGAGGTGTCTCATACTATGGCTGCCATCATGGAGGGCTTAATAGTCCTTGCATTACTGTATGTGATAGCCAATGGTTTTGCCATGCGGATGGGCAAGTCAAATCAGCTATTACTGCTGGCAGCGTGGTTGTCTATACCGATATGGTGTTTTTATCTCTTTCGGTCGGAAGGCGAATTGATTGCCGCGTTACCCATATTTTTTATTAGGCAACTGTTTACCCTACCTAGGCAGCAATTTCTTGCCAGTGTGACTGGCTGGTCGCTCGCTAGCCTGTGGGTGATTGCTGAATTAAACGCCGCTAAAACGGCTATCAGCCTGCGCTATCTTTTAATCTCCATAATGGCTCTTGTGCCATTGTATATCGCGCTGCAGTGGCGTGCAGCCCCTCGAGCCATAATGCAGATGCAGGTGTTACGGAGGGTGATAATGTCCTATGCCGTCATAGGACCATTACTGATATTGATAGAGATGTGGTGGCCGATGGGCATAAGTCTCTCTTTGAACACCTTGGCAACTATCGCCTCGCTGATATTACTTGTCCTGTCACGATGGCTGTCTGTGGGTTGGATGAAGGTCATATTTTTTTCTGTCTTTCTATTGGTGCATGTGCCTGCTGCTATTTCTCAAGGTGAAAAGGGTATCATTCTGATGTCTCTGATATTTTTTTCGGGCTACGTGTTGTTACCCAGGATTGTTTTTTTGTTTTACGCCATTATGGTGCTGGCATTTGACTTATTGCTGTTGCAAAGCCTAGCAGATGGGGACGTCGGTGAAAGAATAGCTCTGTTTATGGTGTCTTTTTTATTTTCTTGGGTAGTGGTTAGCACCGTATTACCGCTATGGCTTCGAGATACGCGGCAAGAGTTTTTCATATTTGCTAGATTCAAAAAATTTAATTCGCAAGTGTTGATGGCATTTTTTATGAGGGTCTTGGCCTGTTTTGCTTTCATGTGTGTCGTATCGTGGCCCTTATTTAAGGTATTAAGTGAACAAGCTGTAGCCATATCATTCACGTTTCAATGGTTGCTGGTGTCGATGTTATATTTGTTTGTGGCGGGGTGGTTTGCGCTGTCGATGACCGAGGTGGCTGAGCGCCGTAAATACCTGCTTCAACTTGCTGATGTTGCTGACGCAGCGGCGGAGAAAAAATCACACTTTTTGACGACTCTGAGTCATGAAATGAGAACCCCTCTCAATGGCGTGATGGGCATGCTGCAATTGTTAGAAATGAATCAGCATTTACCTGCCAAGGTAGAAGAATCGCTGGGGTTAATTCGTTACAACGGTGAGCAGTTGACTCGATTGGTCGAAGATTTGATTGATACCGGCAGGCTTGCGCAGAACAAGTTTACACTAAAGCCTAACGAAGTGGCCTTGGTAGCGTTAGTGAAGAGGTTTGAGCGTTATATACACAATATGGCTGCCATAAAAAAGCTGCACTGCGAGGTAGTGAATAAAATTCCCGCTGATGCCTATGTTGTCTGTGATGAAGCGCGTGTTAGGCAGGTAATTGATTTTTTTGCACAAAAGCTGCTGTATGCTGAGGATATTACCGAGATAGAGATGTGTTTTTATGCCAGCGGCACGGGCTTTGACGTGGCCTTTGAAAGTTGTTGTAGCAAAGCGCTGTTTCTTCAATGGACGCAACTAAATAGTGATCCAACCAGCCATTCCCGCAGTATCTTGATATCCAATCTAATGAGTATGATGAAGGTTGAGCCTCGCCTCGAGGCATCGGGCAGTGAGGATAAATCCGTCTTTGTATTGTCATTTAATTTGCCGCTGCAATTTCTTCATGAGACTGAGGCGGCAGATATGCCAGCGGCTTCAGCTTCAGCGCACACCCATCAACAGCGTGTTTTGGTGGTGGATGACGTAGAGGTTAACCGCTTAGTTATTGAATTAGGCTTACAAAAAGAGCCGCTATTGATCGACACAGCTTCTTCTGGGGCTGAGGCGTTGAATAAACTGTCGCAGCAACACTATGATGTAGTGCTTACGGATATTTCGATGCCGACCATGTCGGGTGAAGAGCTGTTACAGGCTATTCGCGCGGCGGGGTACGCCATGCCACTCATGGCGGTGACGGGGAACGTTTCAGAGGATGAAGTAAATCATTATCTTGCTCTAGGTTTTGCCGATGTTGTGCACAAACCGGTTGATATGAATGTGTTACGCCAAAAATTAGTTGCGCTGTTACGCCATTAAGTACCCTGTCTGGTACTAGTTTTTACGCGCCCACGTTGACTGCCTTTACCGTGGTCAATGGGATTGGTCGTCTAAGTTATTGTTTTTACAAATAGTCAGTTTTGATTAATGCTTAATATAACGACTGCTATGTTCTTGAAGGGTATCGGCGTGACCGACTTGTGCTGTATGGCAGTGTTAAAAATGGTACAAAAGCTCTGAAAATTTTTGGTGTGTCACAGCATTTAGACTATATTGTTACAGTATTGTGATTTTTTCGGAGCGAGGCTTTGTTCAATGTGAAGATGCAGCAATGGAAAGCTGCCGCTATAGGGGCCTTGCAGCCGAATCCATCACTCGATGAAGCGCAGCAGAATGGGCGTCACTTAGGCTTAAAAATTTTTGCGACGGTCTTGCTGTTGATAAGCATCGTCTATGTGCTTCATTCGCTGATGATTGGACAATTTTTATTGCTTCCCAATGGCCGTTTGCCGCTCTTTGTTGTTGGATTTTTAATCACCTCGTCGCCCACGTTGCTGAGCCACATCTTTGGTATATCTTTAGAAACAAGCAACACTCGCGCGTTGCTCTTGTTATTACCGCTATTTTTATTAGCCCTTGTTCTCAATGGTTCAACCGCTCTTAATATGATCTGTGTGGGGGTGGTTTATTTGCGTTTGGCTTTGCCGAGGCATCTTGCCTGGCGATATTTTTTGAGTTTTTTAATCGGATTGGCACCGACGGTCTGGTATATGAAACAGCCTATCGATGCCATGTTGCTGTCCCAGTTTGTGTACATTTATGTATTGATATTTGTCTTGCTGGACATCGCCCTGAGCCGCGCTGGGCAAACCTATCAGCAGCATTGCGACACGCTATTTAATGCCGTTGTGGTGGTGTCCGCTAGTTGGTTTACGTTAAAAATAATATTTGCCTTAGTCTCAAGTTTCTCAATCGATATCACGATGGAATTATTTAATGTTGGCGTGATTATTATTGTGCTGGCCTTAAGACGGTTTATGTCACATGGTGCATTCGTAAAGCTGTGGGTGGCGCTGGTTTTAGTCTCAGTTCAGGCAGGCTTTTCACTTCAGGGGGTGAGTTATTCGCCTATGGCATGGAGTGCCTTTGTCGTGGTGATATTGGTGCTCCAGCTAAGGTGGATGGTGGTTTATTGGCTGGCTCTTGCCACCATGTTTATGTACTTTTTTCTCGTCACGCTGGCCGGTGAATCAGCGGATGATTCTTATTTAGTGTTTTTTGGTTTTGCCGTTTTCTTGACCAATCTGTATTTGTTTTTTGTTTTAGGGTGCTTTATACCCAGTTTTCCACTTGCCTCCATGGTGCAAAGATTGGTGCAGGAATTTTCAAGCGCGGATTTTCAGAAGAACTTCTTGTTGTATCTTGGTATAGGGTTATTTATCAGTTTTTGGCCTCTAGCCTTTATTTACGCTAACCAATTATTTTCAGTGACGCTGATGGAGTACTTGGTTGGCTGGGGCGGATATTTTTGGTGGTTAGGCATGTTGTCCATCATTATTGTTTGTGCCCTGATATTAGCACTACGTGACGCTGATTTAGCGCAATTAACTCAGCTTACTTATGAATCTGAACAATACGATCGATCGAAAACCGCCTTGCTAAGTGTTATAGGGCGAGAAATGCGAACGCCTTTGAGCAATCTGTTACTTTTATTAAATAAAATGCATGCTGTGCCTTTAATGGCGTCAGATATGCGTCACTATGTGGCCACGATGAAAAAAAGTGGTGAAAGTATGAACGCTCTTATGGGGAATATTACCGATATAAGCGCTATTGAGCTTGGCGAACTTTTATTAAAGGAAAAGCCAGTAAGCCTTCATTCCTTATTGGCAAATATTTTGGTCAATACGCAGGCGCTCGCCAGCGACATGAAAGTCGTCGTTCACAGTGATCTCGCCCCCGAGACCAATACCACCATTCTGGTTGACGGCCAAAGATTGACTCAGGTGTTGTCGAATTTAATGACCAATGCGATTAAGTTTAGCGCCAATGGCAATGTGTGGTTAAAGGTGTATGTGGATCAAGGCGAAGTAGTATTTTCTATTAAAGATGACGGTCAAGGGATGGACGAGGCTACCTTGGCGAAGGTCTTTGAACGCTTTGAACAAGCAGATAAAGGGCTCGCCCGAAAGCACCAAGGGTTGGGCTTAGGGCTCAGTCTGAGTGCTGAGTTAGTAGAATTGATGCAGGGCAGTTTAACCGCGAGTTCTCAGCTGGGGGTAGGCAGCGAGTTTATTTGCTGCATTCCCTTTAAAGAGGGGTCACAGATTGAGGTAAGTGGTGACTTGAAGACTGTCCATGGAGATCTCCAGTCTTGTCGAGTATTAGTGGTTGAAGACGACGATGTATCGCGTGAGATTTTGTTGGGTGCGATAGAAAATGATGTCGCCCAAACAATGGCGGCCCGCAATGGCTTTGAAGCACTGGATATTATTCATAATCAAGACGTGGATATGGTGCTGACGGATATCGCAATGCCCCAGATGAACGGTGTGGAGTTGTTGCATGCGATTCGACAAGCATCCTATGCAGTTCCCGCTATCGCGCTCACGGGTAATGCCCTGAGTTCTGATATTGAATACTATAAACAGCAAGGATTTGATGCCGTACTGACCAAACCGTTAAATTTAGATGCCTTATTGGCGGCAATGAATGCCGCACTCATTAAGCAAGAAGAGAGTGGTGATGACTAAGGCGATGTCGGATTATTATGTGGAGGGATGCCTCGCTGCGCTACCTTCTGACAAGCAGAGCCATTTAAGACAATTTGCTGTCAAAATGTCGTTATTGGCCATAAGCCTATACCTTGTCTTAATGTCAGTGCTGTATTTGCTGTCCGATGCGCCTTTGATATCGGCGCAGTTGCAGGCAATTTACCAAATGATTGTGGTCATCGTTGCATTTGCCGCACTGCACTTGGTGTTAAGTTCAATGGTTAAGCGACCTGTGCTATTAGGAGGGCTATATGTGTGCGCAGCTCTGGTGGTATGGTTCGTTTTTGTTGAGCGGACTGAGGGCTTGTTGGTAGCGTTACTACCCTATGTCTTGCTTAGAATGGCTTTGACCCTGCCTGCCCGCCAGTTCTTGGGCACGGCTTTCGCGTTGTTGCTGTTTACTATGTTGGCCTTGCATTTTAACGTCCCTAGCATGGCAGGTATGGGCTTGCGTTACTTTCTTGCCAGTTTTTGTATGGCGCTACTGGTATTTTTGGCCATTAGATATCGCGAGTTACCGCAGTTAGACATACAAAAAAAGATCTTTATGGCCTTTTGTTGGATGTATATCTCCATGGGCCCGCTGTTTATGTTGTCAGAGCAATTATGGCCTGTTGGGGCAAGTGCCTGGGTAAATACGCTGACTTCACTGGCAGCTATAGCCACTTTGTTGGTTGTCCGAATAATTGACAGCAGAGTATTGAGGGTAGCTATTTTGCTCTTGTTGGTGTCGGGGCACCTTGTTACTCAGAGAATGTTGGATGAGCGTTCTATCATTCTTCTTTTGCCCGCAGTGATTGCCTGCTATTTAATATTGCCTCGGTTGATATTTTTGCTATTCATTTTTGTACAGATCGGTAACAACGCCGTTGCGATTCTGAGCATTAACGATGTTGAAGTGATTGAACGGTTGGGGCTATTTGTGATGGCTTCGCTAGTGTCCTGGGTGATGGTCTCGACACTATTGCCGTTATGGCTGCAAGATAGTAACAAGAAGCTCACTGTAATGACTGTTTACCAACAGATTGAGTGGCGGCTTGTGCCTCGATTAGTGGGCGTTTTCGTGGCGATCATGACTTTTATTGGCCTATGTGCGTGGCCGTTAATCAACGCGATAACCAGCAAAGGGCTTGAGTTGTCATTAGGGTATCAATGGCAGCTGATGTTCATGTTGTGGTTCATTTTATCGGCATGGTTTGCACTGAATTACCTACATTACAGTGAGCGACGTCATCAGCTGTTACTTAATAAGCAACAGGCGGATAAGGCCGCGGAGCAAAAAGCAAATTTTTTGTCGGTGCTTAGTCACGAGATGCGGACACCACTCAATGGCCTTATGGGGATGATGCAGGTGGTTGAATTGCAGAAAAATATCCCGGCAGAATTTGAGAAGCCCCTCCAGTTAGTGCGCTATAACAGTCATCAGCTATATCGTTTGGTCGAGGATGTACTCGATGCGACTCGGTTTGAAAATAAAAAATTAGACCTGTTGGTCAGCGATATTCTGTTGTCCCCAATGGTAAGTGGGCTAGTAAAAATCTTGCAAATGGATGCAGAGGTAAGGCATATCAACCTCAGTATCGAATCGTACATTCCGCGCAACACCTACGCGTCCATTGATGAGCAGCGAGTTCATCAAGTGATTGAATATTTTGCGGCTAAGCTGTTTGAGCAATGTAGCGAAGGAGATAGGGTGTGCATAAGGTTTGCGGTAAGTCGTAATACCATAGAAGTGACATTTGAAAGCCCTCATGCTGAGCAGTTCTATGCCGCGTGGTGTCGTGGTTTGGACAGTGACGAATTTAAGCAGCGTATGGGGTTTATGGTCGAGCTATTGTCGCTGTTGCAGGCGCACATTGAGCTGGTACGCTTGGGCGATAATCAGGCGCTACTGCTCCAGTGTGGCGCAGTGCTCAAAAGGGTTGAAACCTCTGCTGACCATCGTCATCTAGAAAATGTGGATACGGTATCGAGTCCGCCTATTACCGGTATAAAACTATTAGTGGTCGACGATGACCAAGTGAATCGCTCGTTCATTGAATTTGCGATGAAAAAAGAAGGCGCGGTTGTTGATACAGTGTCGACGGGGGCTGAAGCATTGATGCGATTAGGCGCTGAAAAGTATGATGTGGTTATTACTGACATGTCTATGCCGCTGATGTCGGGCGACCAACTGCTGACTAAAATTCGTGAACTAGGGGTTTTTGTCCCGGTGTTAGCCGTGACGGGTAATGATGATGCGATGAATCGTCAGCATTATATGGATATGGGTTTTGCCGATGTCATGCCTAAGCCGTTGAATATGAATATATTGCGTAAAAAAATTAACCGTTTACGTTAGGACTCATCCATTTAAACCTTGGCAAGCCAGTTGTGTGGAGTTAGCCTTGGGTTAATCCCACTATATTGTCGTTATGCTGCCTTTAATTACACACCCCAGTTATAGTTTTGAATTTCCTGCCAAGCACCGTTTTGCGATGGATAAGTTTGGGCTGTTGGCAGACTATTTGCGCGCGCAGGGCATTTTACAGGCGGGCAATGTATATCGCCCCGGGGTGTGTAAAAGTGAGTGGTTATCGGCGGTTCACTGCTCCGATTACATTGAGAGATTCCGCACAGGTCAATTGAGTCGAGTGGAGGAGCGGCGACTTAATTTACCTTGGAGTGAAGGCTTGGCCAAGCGAACCTTTATTTCGCCAGCAGGGACTGTACTTGCGGCTCAGCTTGCCTTGCATACCGGTATCGCTTGTCATTTAGCCGGGGGAACGCATCACGCTCACTATGACTACGCCTCGGGGTTCTGCGTTTTTAATGATTTGGCGATTACCGCTAATGTACTGCTTGAGCGAAGCGGCCTAGACAGGGTATTAATCTTTGATTGTGATGTGCACCAAGGTGATGGTACCGCATTGCTGTTAGCCAATGAGCCGCGCGCTTTTACCTGCTCGATTCACTGCGGCAAAAACTTCCCTTTTACTAAACAACTTAGCGATCTAGACGTAGAGCTTGACGATGGTTTGGGTGATGCTGATTATCTCGATGTGGTGACGGAAACATTGCATCGTGTATTGGACCAATTTCAGCCACAGTTAGTGTTGTACGATGCCGGTGTTGATGTTTACAAGCATGACCCACTTGGGCGTTTAAACGTAAGTCTCGATGGAATTAGGGAGAGGGATACTCGAGTAATAAGTGAGTTATTAAAGCGTAACATCCCTGTGGCGACGGTGATCGGTGGCGGATATGACGATGATCGTGCAGCGCTGGCAAGGCGTCATGCTATTGTGGTGGAAGTCGCCAATCATTTAGTCCACAAATAATGCGTTGTGGACTAATCGTTACTTACTTCAAACTGATAAACCTTGAGTGGCATTTGACCATCGCGGCGTTCATCAAGCCCGGCATCATAAATGGCTACAGACTCAACGTTGTTGAGCGTGGCGTATTCGTCGCGCTTGCACAGCTGTAAGTAGGCATCGCTAGCGCTTTGTGCGGCAACATGAAAATAGTGGCGACCGCTGGTGGTATCAACATCAAGGCTAAATAGGATTTCTCTACCGGCTCTATTCATTAGGAGTCTTCTTAGTGTGTATCTGAGGGGCGATAGCTGCAAGATAGTCGGGGCTTGCCCAAGTTATCCTCCATCTATACCATTCGAAGTATATTGGTTTCAATGGGGGTAAGCAATTGTTATTGCCTTCGTTACTGCTTGTCATCGAGCAGAAATACTAACAAATAAAATTGATAACCCATTGACTTAGCCTGGTTAATTTCGATTGTGCAGGTGCCTGATTCTGGGTTCTAAGGTTCTTGCAATGTTACGCTTACTCCTCTGCGGTCTTTGGTTCTTTTCTCTACTCGGTTGCGGAGGGGGTGGTTCATCGCCGTTGCCTACCAATCCAGTGCCGGCGCCAGATCCACAGCCACCCTCTAGTCGTTTAACCATTAGCAGTGTGAGTGGTGCTGACTCGCCGTTTGTGACTATTGTTGGGGGCAGTGAGTCATTACAAGGCCAGGTCAGGCTAAAGCTAGGTGTTAATGAGTACTTACTCACGCCTGAATCTGATGGTGACTGGCAATGGCGGCCGACCCAATGCCAGCAGGCGCTCGTCGAAGGGGATTATCAAATCGATGTGTCGGCCACGGATACCAGCGGCTCAACCCTTGAGGCCAGTAAGCGTTTAAGCGTTAGTTATGCTCATGACTATATAAAAGTGCACTATTACCGCGGCAATCAAGATTATGATGGTTGGGGTTTGCATTTGTGGGGTGATGCGGTAGCTCAAACAGCCCAAACTAGCTGGAGTCAGGCGCGCAGTTACGATTGCCTTCAGGAGGGGTGGGTGCAGTTTTGGGTCCCCCTACAGCGACAAGACACCATCTTTAACTTTATTGTCCATCGGGGGGATACCAAGAACACACCTGATGATTTATCGCTGCTTCCGGCCACTTTCGGATCGGATATTTTCGTTGTTCAAGGTGATCCCACCCTATATGGCTCTCTCGATGAGGCTCAATTGGCGATAGAGTCTGTCGGTAATGCATCCCAACGGTTAGATTTGAGCCCCGTTGAGGTGATCAATACCGACAGTTCATTAGCCGATGGCTGGGCGAACAGCGCCGCCTTTATGGAGATCTATGTGCGCGGTTTCCAAGATAGCGATGGCGACGGACATGGTGACTTACAGGGGTTAATCCAGCGGTTGCCTTATTTGGCGGACTTGGGTATTCGTGGTTTGTGGTTGATGCCTGTGACCGAAAGTTCTGATAATGACCATGGTTACGCTGTCACCGATTACCGAGATATTGAAGATGACTACGGTGATTTAAGTGATTTTCAAACTTTGTTAAATGAAGCCCACCAGCTCGGTATGGGTATCATTATCGACTATGTGATCAACCATAGCTCAAGCGCTAACCCTCTCTTCTTAGATGCCAGTTACAGCGCCGATAACGATAAGCGCGACTGGTATAACTTTGCCAGCAGTGATTTAGGCTGGGGTCCTTGGGGGAACGGTTGGCGGCTGTCCAGTAGTGGTGATTATTATTACTCGCCGTTTAGTACCATGATGCCCGATTTCAATTTGCGCAACCCGGAGGTAGTGCAGTTCCACCTAAACAATTTACGCTTTTGGCTCAATATGGGCGTCGATGGTTTCCGTTTTGATGCTGTCGGTTTATTGTTCGAGTCAGCCGACGGTAGTGTGACCATTAACCACCCAGACAATCACCCTTTACTAGCACTAGCTCAACAAGAAATTAATCGTTACCAAAATCGCTATTTAGTGTGTGAAGCCCCTGATGGGCCATCGTTGTATGCCTCTCAAACATCTTGTGGCCGTGCATTCGCCTTTGGTGTGCAGCAAGGTATCTTACAGTCAGTCATACAGGGAAAACTGCGCAGTGAATTGATCAGTTTCTATAACGACCCGCAGAGAGATAGAATGCCTTTGATTCTGTCGAATCATGATCATTTTGCAGGTGATCGGCCGATGTCGTTCATGCTGTCACAGGCTGGCATCGATTCGCAAAATGTCACCGGGTACTTAAAAGCCGCCGCGGCGATCTACTTGCTGAGTTCAACGACTCCCTTTACCTATTATGGCGAAGAAGTGGGCCAAACAGGTGCGGGGGATGACTGGGCGCTCCGTCGCCCCATGAGTTGGACCGACGACGACCAAACCGCGGGATTCACTACCGGTGTGCCCTTTAGGCCCCCGGTGGATAATGTGTCGACTAATAACGTATTGCTGATGCAGGCAGATAGTGAGTCTTTACTTTCTCATTATGAGAGCCTTTATAAAGTGCGCAAGGATTACCCTGTATTAAGTGAGGGAGCTTTAACGCTGTTGAGTCAGGTAAATGATAGCGTGTTGTTATTAGCTCGGGGCGCAGCAGCTGGTCAGGCTATCGTAGCAGTGAATGCCACCAACCAAGACCAGTCTGTGGTTGTGTCGAGTGTGAACGCGGAAACTTTGACGGATGTACTCAAGGCGAATGAAGTGTCCTTGAGCGCCATTGATGCCGGACAGCTATCATTGGGCCTGCCACCCCATGGTTCGGCGGTCTTAGTGAGCCAATAAATGATGGCGACGGTAAAGCCACTAATAATCTGTTAAATTGAATAAATATTCAGCCGGATAAACTGTTATGACATTATCACGTTATGTATTGGCAGCGCTTTTATGCTCGACCACACCTTTCACGATGGCAGATGGGCGCCCCTACCCCGATCAGTTGCTGTGGGGGGATACACATTTGCACACGATTTTGTCCGGTGATGCGGTACTTTTTGGGGGCAGTGTCACCCCTGAAGTCGCCTATCGCTTTGCCCGCGGCGAGCAGGTCCTCTCTAGGACAGGTCAGCCGGCGCAGTTACACCGGCCGCTGGATTTTTTGGTGATATCTGACCACGCAGAAGGATATGGGCTTTTTTCCAAACTTGACTCTCCGCTGTTAGCTTCTGATGAAGAGCTACAAAACTTATTAGCTAAAGCCAAAGAATCACCTGAAATGGGTATTAAGGTGATGGGTAAGTTGATTCGGGATATTGGTAATCAGCAAGGCCCCTCGATTTTAAGAGACCCGAACACCGTGGGTAAGATTAGCTATGATAGCTGGAAAAATTATGTGTCACTGGCTGATGAATATTACCAACCGGGCGAGTTTACGACGTTAATTGGCTACGAGTGGTCGTCTAATCCCGCGGGTGATAATTTGCACCGCGTGGTCATTTACAAGGATGGTGCCGACAAAGCGGGAAAAATGTTTCCATTTTCGGCCTTAAATAGTCAAAACCCCGCAGATTTGTGGCGCTGGATGCAGCGCTATGAGGAGGCTACTGGGGGTGAAATGTTAGCCATTCCTCACAATAGTAATGTGTCGGGTGGCAAGATGTTCCCCTTGGCGATCGAAAGCGCAGCGCTGAGTTTGCCAGAGTTAACACTGCGACAGCGCTGGGAACCTTTGGTTGAAATTACTCAAATTAAAGGTGATAGCGAATCTCACTCAGTGCTTTCACCAAGTGATGAGTTTGCCAGCTTTGGCGATGCAGGGTGGCAGTTGGGTAATTTACCCTTAAGCAACATAGAAACGGATGCGATGAAGGCCGGGGAATATGTTCGCGAAGCCCTCAAACAAGGGTTGGTGATAGAGCAGCAACGTGGTGTCAATCCTTACCAATTCGGCGTTGTCGGTTCAACTGACGCTCATACCGGATTGTCAGCGGTCGAAGAGGACAACTTCTGGGGGAAGCACGCGGCGAATGAGCCCAGTCCTCAAAGGGTAAGCCAAGTGGTTCGTCAAAGCGCCCATGATCCCGAGGTTAAACGCACGGGCTGGGAATATCAGTCGGGCGGATATGCGGCGGTGTGGGCCGAGGAAAACACACGCGAAGCGATCTTTGCCGCGATGCAGCGACGCGAAGTTTATGCCACCACGGGTAGCCGAATTTCACTGCGTGTCTTTGCTGGTGCCGAGCTCGATGCGGCTTGGCTAGCGTCGTCGGATTGGCCGAGTAAAGCCTATCAGCACGGCGTTCCGATGGGCGGTGAAATGAGGTTGACCAAGGGGCAGCGCCCCAGTTTATTGATTCGGGCCGACAAAGATCCTATGGGTGGCAACTTAGATCGTCTGCAAGTTGTTAAAGGTTGGATAGATACGACGGGTGAGCCACGTGAAAAAGTATTCGATGTGGCTTGGAGCGATCGTGAGAAACGTAGTGTGAACGATGGGCGCTTAACTCCGGTGGGTTCAACGGTGGATGTGACGATACCTTCCTACAGCAATACCATTGGCGCCGCTGAATTAGCCACGCTATGGCATGACCCTGAGTTTAATCCCAAACAAGCTGCCTTTTACTATGTGCGGGTATTAGAAATTCCCACTCCCCATTGGGTCGCCTACGACTTGGTGCGCTTCGGTAATGAGGCGCCAGAGGGGGCCATATTGACTCACCAAGAACGCGCTTATTCCTCACCGATTTGGTACCGCCCTTAACTCATGCCTGTTTGTGTGTTTCAGTCGCATCGCACTCCTTTGCCTCACGCATGGCTTCAAAACTGTCTTGCCAGCGTGAAGGCATGGGCCGAGTTTAGGCACTACGACTATCGATTTGTTGGTGACGAATTGTTTGCCGTACTGCCAGATGACATTCGATTACGACAGGATCTCAGTCCAGTGATTCGCAGCGATCTGGCAAGACTTCGCTTTGCTGAGTCGTTGTTAAAGGATTATCAGACAGTGATTTGGTTGGACGCAGACACGTTGGTGTTGTCGGTGGAAGGGTTGAGTCCCCCCGAGCAGTTGTGCAGCGTGGGGCGAGAAAACTGGATACAAATGGATGCCAAGGGGCGTCTACGCAACTATCGCAAGGTACACAATGCCGCCATGGTGTTTCACCGAGACGGCAGCTTACTGCCATTTTATGCCGATAGCGCAGAGCGTTTGTTGCGTGCTAATCGGGCCGGGATGCCGGCTCAGTTTATTGGTCCTAAGTTGTTGAGTGCCTTGCATAATACGGTGCAACTACCGGTATGGGAAAGTGCGGCGATGATGAGTCCATTGGTCGGTTTGGACCTCCTTGGCAAGGGGGAGGGTCGGGCACTTTCGATGTGGCACAATGCCCACCAAGACAATATAGCCGCGGTCAATCTCTGTAGCTCAAGTTGCGCACGAGGCGACTTGAGTGACGCAGAGATGGCGAATATTATCGACGTATTGCAAGCAAAGAATAGGTGCTGAGATGGCATTTTGGTTAGTGAAAAGTGAGCCAGACGAGTGCGGTATTGACGACTTTGTGGCAACTAATGGCGGGACTATTCGTTGGGATGGTGTGCGCAATTATCAGGCCCGCAATTTTTTACGAGCAATGGTCAAGGGTGACCAGGTGTTGTTATACCATTCTTCATGCAAGCATATTGGCGTGGCGGGAGTTATTGAGGTTGTCACACCAGCCTATCCCGATCCAACCCAGTTTGATCCAGATTCAGCCTATTTTGACGTCAAATCGACCCACGATAACCCTCGTTGGAGTGCTGTCGATATGCGCTTGGTAGAAAAGTGGCCTCAGCTTCTGTCGCTTGCTACGTTGCGCCAGCATAGTGATCAACTCGACGGCTTTGCGCTACTGGCGAAGGGTGCGCGTTTATCCGTCATGCCGGTGACTGAAGCGCACTGGTCGTTTATTAGATCGATGCGCTAGTCGTTAAAGCTTATCCCTTCTGTCGCGAGTAAGTGTCGTTTGATGTGTGTGCCTCCGGTATAGCCAGCTAAACCGCCATCACTGCCGATAACGCGGTGGCAGGGTACGATGATGGGAAGGGCGTTCGCACCATTTGCATTGGCTACCGCTCGAACGGCGAGTGGATTATCTATGGCTTTCGCCAGCTCGGCGTAGCTGATAGTGGTACCCCACGGTATGGCGAGCAATGCACGCCATACTTTCTTCTGAAAATCCGTTCCCCGTAACGCTAGCGGCACGCTGAAATGCTTCAATTGACCGTTGAAGTAGGCGTCTAATTGTTGGCGGGTTTGGTCTAAGATCGGGTGGCATTGTGAGTGCCATGTCGCGTTGACGATGTCTAAGCGGCGCTGCACTTTGGCGTGTAATGGCTGACTAGACTCCCAGCCTAACATCAATAAATGATGGTCATTACATGCCGCTGTTATGTTGCCCACGGGGGTGGCGAAAGTTTGATAATACACATCCATAATCAGGCCTTTATGGCGGGTAACTCGGCCGTTCAGTGTAACGCGACATGGGATAAATAAAATAGCTGTGGACTATTTCAAATTTAACTTGCAACCGGTTGCAGTTGTTGATATTTTGCACAACCTTAACTTTTACTTAA
>Ga0209962_1000158_pt1 | contig 21666 bp, 17 predicted proteins | sample SalPonA_C_H2O_MG_FD_185722 | JGI IMG/M metagenome (GOLD analysis project Ga0209962, IMG submission 185722) | Water microbial communities from South San Francisco under conditions of wetland restoration - Salt Pond MetaG R2A_C_H2O_MG (SPAdes)... | ecosystem: Environmental > Aquatic > Non-marine... | reverse complement strand
TCGGACTCTGCTTCGAAGAAAATTTTTTCAAGCGCTGCTAAGTGTCGGTAAGAGCGATTCTTTTCCATTCTGTTGAAGGAATATACGGTCCGAACCTTGCCATTACCTTTGTCTAGAAAGACCTTTCTCATATAAATAAAATGCTACGTATTGGTAGATACCTTGTCAGGGGCGAGCGTAAGCGAGCACCCATCTCGGATGTGAATGGCATGTAAAGTGAGCAGACGAATCATCATGCCCCAAACCATTCACCAGCTAGTCATCTTATCTTTACATTAGACACTCTAACCTCATAACTATCTCAAATATACCCGTTAGTAAGAAGTTTCTTACAACACCCTAAATAGCCCGATATCAATTTTGCATGGATAGAAAGACTGATATAGCGGTTAAACACCCATCTCGCGTCGCACTCAATGTATTCGCGCCTGCATGGTTAAGTTGAATTGTGCCATTTTCGAGCGCCACTGATGCGCCGTTTAAGAACCATGTCACGTTATCAAACCGACTGCCGACTGAAAGACTTAGATCGGATGAGACAATCCATTCTTCATTCTCAGGATACTCAATTAATCGAGGACACGCGGTATCGACCCGCTTACGTGTTGAGGAAACGGGAGTTAATCCTTGAGTTATCACAGGAGGGGACAATTCAAGCGTCCGAATAATCTGCGATCCAAGAGGGGTCGCACTCGCGGCTCCGGTCATGCCTTCTTGACTGATGTTATCCGGCGCGCCTATCCAGACCAAAACGATGAAGTCCTCGAGTACATGAACTGACCAAGCATCTCGGTAACCGCTCGACGTTCCCGTCTTTACGATGAAGTTTTGCCCTGACATATCGGTCTGTAACAGCAACGATAATAACGCCTGTGAAGCGGATTTGGAGAGTAGTGGCGTTTGGTATTTTGCTGCTTGATCGTGAAGAAAATTGAGTGCCGGACTGGGTTGATCGACTAGACCTAAATACAGTTCTACAACCTGCTCTGGTCTAAGACTGAGGCCACCGACGGCTAGTGAAAGACCAGGATTTCTCATTTGTGTTCTGTTTAGCTGTAAATAATTTGCGATCTGCTGTTCAACACGCTTAGTGCCAAGTCGTTCTAATGTGTTTATTGCAGGTATGTTGAGTGACTGAAGCAAAGCATCTCTCAACATAACTTGTCCGGAAAAACCGTCGTCAAAATTTGTCGGAGCATAGCCGTCGACCTGCACGCGAGTGTCCGCCATCAGGCTTGTGGAGGTTAATAGCCCCCTATCCAATGCCAATCCGTATATCAGTGGCTTCAATGTTGAACCGGGACTTCTCAGCGCTTGAAGGTAGTTATTTCCTCCCTTACGAGGTTCGGAGAGGTAATCACTCGAACCCACATAGGCTCGAACATTACCTGTGCGTCGTTCAACGACTATCGCGCCAGCATTTACGCTTGATGGGTAACTTTGGATATGGCTTTTGACTAACTGTGACACCCTCTCCTGCCATTCGGCATCAATGGTTGATGTGAGTGTGCCGCCCGTTTTACTTCCGAGCCGATCTATTAGATGGAGATGTCCTAAATCAATGGCGGATTTTCTAATCGGAATACGTTCATTTTGGAGCTCAATCAGTCGTTCAGCTTCTATCCCAAGGCGAGGCGCAACGGTTGCTAGAACGTGGGAGGTGCTTCGCTCTGCTCTTTGGAGATATCGATCCGGACGCCGAGTTTCGGGGGACTGTGGCAAAGCAACAAAAAATGCAGCTTCACGGTACGTTAAACGGTTCGGCGGGCGGTTCAGCCAAGCATAGGCTCCAGCTTGGATGCCCTCAATATTTCCGCCATACGGCGCCAGACTAAAGTACCGCTCTAGGATCTCTGTTTTAGACAGATGGTATTCAATCCGAAACGCCATAAGCATTTGACGAAATTTCGCCCAAACAGTTTTTTGGCCTAATTCGGGATACATGAGACGGGCAGTTTGCATCGTCAGTGTGGAGGCTCCTGACGAAACTCTTCCAAGGCGCACACTATCGAGAACCGAACGGCCAAGTGCAAGCGGATCAACACCCCAGTGCGACCAAAAACGCTGATCCTCATACGCGAGGAGAACATCAATCAGTTTGGGGTCGATTTGATCAAGCCGAACGTCTTCTCTCCAGTAACCATCAGCGCTGAGTCTTCCAGCTAAACGCGTGGCATTGGGGCTTAAAATGAGGCTTGAATGCAGACCGTCCCGGGAGGCGGGAAGTGGCCGTGTAACGTGAACAAGAAGACTTACTACGAGAACTAAGCCCACTAGCGCACTGATTGCCAGTCCCCTTCTCACCGCCTTACTATCTGACCCTTGCCGATGGCGCTGCGCCCATTGATTTCAGGGCGATACATAAACTCCACATGAGCATCGGGTAATACCATCTCACCTGCATAGCTAGCTCTGAGTTGATAATAGATCATTTCCCTGCGGCCCTTGCGCCAGTAACCCGTAAAGTTAGCGGTGTAACGATCATCCATCGATTCAAACCAATCAGGACGACGTTGCTGCAGTCCGGATAGCGGTTTGGACGTCCCCTCCCTGTCTAGATAGTTCGGAGTTTCAACAGTCGACGACTCAATCTCAAAGCCAGAGGGCAAGAGGTCCGTTAGCATAAGATTCCCACCGCCCAGATCATCAGTCGACTCAATAAACACTGCAACAGTTAAGATATCACCCTGATCCACACGCAGTGCTTGAGTCTGGTCTGAGATGCTTTTCCCGTTGGAATCAATCCAGAGTTTGCGAACACTGAAGCCGTTATCAACCGCCTCTGAGGTTGCACGTCGACCGACAATCTCTGCATTCAAATAGAGCTCGCTGTCAGAGTCGTATTCAAGCTCAAATCCACTCTGAAGAGTGACAGCATCAATCGTTTCGCTGCGCGATACGCGCCGTCCATTAATTGTTACATCAAGCTGCACCAATTCAGCCGCTCGCTCGGCCAACAGAGCCGCAAGATTTGCATTGTCGAGCGTCGAGCGCCATTGGCTAGAAGCATGCTGCTGTAACATCTGCTCTTTGAGGACTCTAACCGCGTTAGGTAAAGTCGACGAGGAAAGCGATGCTAACATCAGCCCTGCGCGCGGATGCCAGTTCGTAAAGCGCTTCCCATTGTTTTTAAGCTCGGACGCATCGTTCCATCCACCAATGGATACAAGGCGCGAGAATGAAAATTCAGATGAATCATCCATCAGGGCATCAATTTTATTGGCCCAACGAGTGGCGCGCTCACTATCGTTGATGGCCTGTGCAAGCCAGTAACCCGCACTCAGCAAATCTAGACGCTCACCTAAAGAGTCCGTCTCTTTCACTGCATTGACCAACTGCTCATCTAATGCATAACGCGCTCGGCCCGTTACTTCGAATCCTGCGTTAGCCAATACTCCATAGCTATAGACAGCCGTCCAGGCATCTTCAAAGTATTGCGTATCCAGGTAATTCAATGCCGCTTCTATTCCAGTACGCAAGGACTTCTGATCATCTGCGTACGGCAAGGCTTGTATAAGTGTTTCCGTTGCATAAGGCAGATAGGCCGTTTCAATCCGATCACTTCTGTCCCAGTAACCGAAGGCACCGTTTGCCTTTTGCTTGGCTAGAATACGAGTAATGCCGTGGTTGATCTTGGCGCGTAGATCAGCTGAAGCGCCATTTATCGCTGCGACAGCTAGAACGCCACGCGTGCCGCTGGACGTCTGCTCAATACAGCCATAAGGATATGTATTCAGCGCAGCAACAGCTTGATTGAGCGATGCGCCCGGTATAGGCGAAAGAGACCAACTGATCTGCGTGTTCTCGGTGTTGGTAAACTCTTCTAAGTCCAGTGGCTCGACGTCCGTCGTTGATCCAAACAACATCGGTTTATCAAGTTTGGTACTAAACAATCGCGTAAAAGGATAGGACGGTTCGCGCACAACTATTGAGTAGTTACGCTCTATGGATAAACCCGGGTAGTCCAGTCCAAGCTCGATGGGAATTGCGCCACTTGGCAGATCCTCAAAGCGCAGATCCTGTTCAACCGGTGAGCTACCGAGACTAGCTGAAACACTCCGAGTCATGGCGTGTTCACCAATCTGACTGCGTAAACTAATATGTCCAACGTCTTCATTGAAACGCAGTGCTAATTTACCGTTCAAAACATCTCCCGCCCCGACGAATCGTGGCAGAGAGACATCAAGACTCACGGGGTCTTGGATCTGTATATCCGCCTCAGCAAAACCCATACCTCTTTCATCGACAGCCAATGCAACCAACCGCACCTGTCCTTCAAAATCGGTCGCTTCAAAGGTGTACTCAACACGGCCATCGCGGGCTGAGAGAATGGGCGATGCCTCTGCAACGGTCTTAAAGAATTGTGATTTGATGGCATTGGCGCTGCTGGGGTTTTCGTCCCCGCCCATTGCAAAGACATCAAGCGTGTCATCCTGCTGTATTAGCTGCCCAAAGTTTGAACGAAAGCCGATGACAAGTTTGCGTTGACCAAAGAAATGATCGACTGGGTTTGTATTAGTAAAGCGCGTAATGGCATGAATCCCCTCATCGACCAGATACAGTTGCACTTTTGCATTTGGGCTGTCCAACTTCAGTGTCACATTGATCGGTTCATCGGAGCGGAGATTTTCGGTAACTGATAATTGAGCTGGGATGTGGCGATCTTTTCCAAGTTCCGAAATCCAAGATGCCCCAACAGCAACTTGCGGCAGGTGCTCGCTCCCCCGGGCGACAGGTCTCACGAGGGTAGTCAGTACATGAAAACCTGGCTCAACATTCAGCGTGCGCGGAATGATGACTTCCGAAGACCCCTTTTCAACAACGAAACGATGGTAGCTTGCTATGTCAGTTGCAGCCTCCATGACACGCAGTGTGCCTGCAAATGGTGCCTCGACTTTAATACTCAGTGAGCCGTTCTTCAGCGAGCTAACGGAGGTGGACAATTCGGTGGGCTCAGTGATGGGCTTATCACCATACCAACCAACATTAAATGGCAGAACGGTCTCAAAACCTGTTTCGTTACTCGCGACCAGCTCGTAGCGTCCCCAAGGTAACTGAACCTTAACCTCAAGGTTATCCTGTTGTATTTTGCCAACATCAACCACCGAATCAGAAAGCCGCTTTTGACGGAAACGCCACCCGTTATCGTAGTACCAATCGAAATCGTATTGGACTTCCCGCAACGTGTATTCGACTGTGCCGAGTGGCTGAGGTTGACCGTTCCTATCTAGGTTCACCAATCTAAACGAGGGACTTTTTCCCTCCGCCAAAGAACCGTCAAAGAGAGGCTTGACGCCTAGGTAAGCGAACTGGTGGTTGACGGGTGATGTTTTTGTTGTGCTGTTTGGTCTTCCACCAACATCAAAGGTTGTTCCCTTTGCCATGAGGCTGTAGAGAGTACTCGCCCCAAATGACTCAACATCAAGATTAATTTTGTTCTCGTATCGACCGTCTTGATTGAGTACAAGATCCTGCAAAGACTCAAGGAGCTGCGTAGGCGTCTCCACAACTCCACCGAAATAATACCCTTTCCAACGCTCGTCCTCGTGCTCTCTGGAGAGCTTCAATGCGAGCTGTATCTCAGCGTTGAGAGTTGCGCCGGTGCCACCCGAAAAGTAGCTAGCTTCAAGAGCAATTGGCATTTCGGCTTCAACATTTATAACCGGCGCAATCTCAACTTGGGTATCGATTGTGAGCGGAACAAAATCGTCTACCTTAAGCGTGTAGTCCGCGAGTGCTATGTCGTCTGCCCCTGATACGCGCAAAGTGTAATTACCAAGACGAGCTGATGGCTGTAACTCAATTGAGCTTGCAAATGCCCCAGTCTCGTCAGTAGTCAGCCACTCCTCACTGACCACCTTAGTTTCGGGCGATATCAACTCAACCTTAACAGCCAAGTTTGAGAGCGGTTTTAAGTCCAACGAGCGCGCAATTGCAAAAAAACGAATCGTATCCCCGCCGCGGTACAATTCACGATCGGTGGTTACATAAACGTCACGCGTCGACAGTTTTGAGATACCCGATTGACCGACCGTGAGCGCGGAGCCCTTCGCATCGAACTCCATCAGAGCGATTCCCTGCTCTTTATCATTGACCAGTAAAAACCTCGGGGCGTGGTCACCCCTGCCATTCAACCATGCGGCAGGGATCTGTATACGCCCATTCTCATCAGATAGGCCCTCAAACAATAATCGGTTATTCCCAGCGATGACTTGAAGCGATGCTTGTTTCAAGGGTTCCATATCGTCGAAACGTGAAAGGAAAACATCTGTTGATTCAAGTCCGTGATAAGTTGAGACAGCGACATTTGATCGAATGAGCCATTGTGTTGCTCGTTCATCCCAGTCGCTTAAATTGAGACTCTCCGCATCAAAGACCGCAAAATAGATGCCGGTACCATCATTGGGTAGAAGTTCTGATAGATCTACGTTAAAGCGTGTTTCAACGTTTGGATCTGCCTTCACCGGCAGGGTGTACTGTCCAAGCGAAGTTGCGTAACGATCTTTCAGTTGATTTACGCTGTAGCCGCTGACGCTAGAAAATAAATCATAGGCGCTCGTCAAACTGCGCAGATCAACCTTGAAAACATCGACTTTAATTTCAGGAATATTAACGACGTTAACAGGTACAAATGCATTCTGCTCAACGGGTAGAAGTGTTTTCCCCGTATTCAGCGATAATGAAGCTGGCCGCGGACGAGTCGATGACCACTGGATTAACGGTTTATCCAAAACCATCGGCTCGCAAGCGCCGAGTGCGCAACGGTTTGCAGTGAGCCCCGGAAGAAATTCAATTTTGTAAGCTGTCGAGTAGTCCAAATCATTGATACACACTTGGGTATCAGTTGAGCGCAGCGTTGAATAATGTATTGGCTGGTTCTCAAGCTCGCGTTTAGGTGTCGTGTAACTGACATTAACCGGCTTATTGTTGACGCTCACTCGCACATAACTATCAAGGGATCCTATGGAGGGCCGTAAAAAGTGCTCCCCCTCACGTCCATACAAGGTCGCGCATAGCCGGGCACTGCTACCGACCGCTTCGAACGAGAATCCCGTTGTGACAAAGTTCGAAAGGTTACGCAGTTCCTCGAAGGCGCTCGCATCCGCAGTCACCACAATTCCTTCATTTAGGAAGGTGATCAGTTTTCCACTCGGTGCGATTGTTGTCGGGACATCGTTGATGCCGATGACGTCAACAATCGCTCCCGCTGATAGCGGTTCTCGATCAGACAAATGCACTGTTTGAGTAACGACGTACTGGTCAAGCCCGAACGCAAGCAAACTTGAAAACAGTAGCGGTAAGGCAAGTACTAATCGGAGGATAGATATGAATCTGAACCGAGTCATTTGAGACGCCCTTCTTAACAAATCTATTTAACTATACTGGTTTCAATCCTAACCCTATCTGAACGAAACCCGGTCAACACGAATCCGCAAAATTCGGTCGTCCGTCCCCTTAACCTTTTGGTCAAGTGGTACGGAGTGTTAACAGCCGGATAAATAATCGTGTCAAATAATCCCTAAACGACGGCAGACATTACTTTCAAAATTTTTTCACTTTGGTTGAAAGAAAAAAGCCTCCTCCCCCGTTACTACTTCAACAACCACTAATTTGAGGAATAAACCGTGGAACTGTTGAGTAGCTTTATCCCCAAGCTTCGCTTTGAAGACACCCGAGACTTCGGGTCTCGTTTGAGAGTCACACCCGTCTATTGGGATACATCTCCTACCCCAGACGAGCGCTATTACTCGCTTGATGAAGCGTTTCTTGCTGGAGCGATTGAGGTAAGTGAGACAGACAACGCGGGAACAGTCAGAGAAGTGCAGGTTTCGAATATCGGAAATCGTCCTATTATTCTGTTTGACGGCGATGGGCTTCGCGGTGCTAAGCAGAATCGAATCCTCGAGCACACAGTTGTAGTACCGACCGGCGCTTCCCTTCTTGTTCCGGTAAATTGCGTGGAGCGCGGACGTTGGAACTACACCACCGATAAGTTTGCAGCAGCTGATTACAAAGCCACGCCCCGCATGAAGCAGGTCAAGATGTCTTTGAAGAAGCAAGGGTTCGAGCACCAAGTGCAAAGTGAGGTCTGGGCAACGGTGAGCGCCTGTTCTGCTAACCTCTCGGTCAGCTCAATTTCTGAGGACCTAGGAGAAATAATGCAGCGAGCGAAGCTAAGCTCCGAACCACTACGGAGTTTCCTGGCCGAGACTCGTTGTCAGGGGTTCTTGATTCAAGGCGCGGGTAAGCCTTTTATCGAGCTGTATCCGACCTCCACTATGGCTAAAAACTGGGCATTGAAATCGTATTCTGGATGGCTGGCAGATGCTCGGCGCTCCGAGATAACGCGGATGCCGCTGGAGTATATGATCGAGACGCTGAAACACACACTATGGGCACCAACCGTCGGTACGGGGGCTGAAACCGCCTTTCAAAGTGCAGATGTGCATGACGGGCGGATCACTTACCACGATGGCGATCTCGTTCACCTCTACTGTTCACTCACCCTAGACTGAGCGGCTGGAAAAATGACGAATTCGGCATACCCTTTTAGTACACAACGCAGGATTGAGAGTGTAATGCATCCCGTCGATGAGCAATTGTTGGAACACCTGAGCGCATTCAGTCTGTACGCGCGATATCTCGTGCGTAACACTGACGAAGCAGAGAGCTACGTTCAAGAGGCATGCAAGCGCATACTGGAGCGTCGTAATCGGCTCATTGGTGAAAATATCAAAGCCTACGGTATCCGCATCATTCAGCGTCTCGTTTACGATGCTGGCCGAATGCGGCCATTTAATGAGCTGAACGATGAGTCACAAGTAGCGGATCCCGATACCGATCCTGATGAAGTCTTCATGGCGGACGAACTCTTGAATCGGATTGTGCAAATGGGACGAGTCTGCGCCGAAGTTCTTTTACTCGTCGCTATGCGGTTTAAACAGCGCGAGATAGCTCAGCAACTTAATTTACCCGCCAATACCGTGGCGACACGCATAAGCCGCTGTAAACAACGCTTAGATGTGGGAGGTCTGTAGATGGGATTTATCAAACCAACTCACGACATGTTGCTCGACTACGTCTACGGCACTCTGTCTGCGGATCAGCGCCGCCAAGTCGAACAGGCGATGAAGTTCAACCCTGAGACAGCAGAGGACGTACGATTCTTACAAAGACTAATGCAGTCGACGGATCATGCACGTCGCACATTGGAGGCGGGATCCCACCACAAACGTCACGTCGAATTTATAAAGATGTGGAACGACGAATTGGCTGAGCACGATCCGCTGATCGACCTAGAGGATCAAGTGGGACGTCTTGAAAGGCGAATCGCACGGGCTATCGATCTCCCTATTGGCAGGCTGCATCGCGAGATTAGGGCTTTCCAGGAACAGATGGCGTCTGTGAGAGCACATGGCCTTACAACCCTTTCAAACGAATATGCTGAACTCGCGGAGCGCTTGAAGTCGCTTGAAGAGATCATTGCTTCGTTGCGCGCTATACAGCAAAAGACAGCCGACCTAACCAAAGGTATGGACTATGGCATGGCTGCAAAGATGGAGAGGACACCTGAGTCGGTCTCTAAAGCATTTGCTAGAGAAAGGGCAGCCCAGTCGTTCAATGCGGCTCGAATGTCGGAGCTCAAATCGACTAGCGACCTTACTAAGCCTAAACAGCGTCTGATCCCAACGTTGTTAGGTATTGATTTGGCGTGGAAGCGAGGAAATCCATCAGGGTTAGCCTTTGGGGTATCTACTCCCGATGGGTTGTGTGTGACTGAGGTGATGCACAAAGATCTGACGCCTGGCTGGCTTCAAGATTACTTACTTCACCTCGACACAATTGAGGGGATCGCGATCGATGCCCCATTGATCGTTACAAATAAGAGTGGGCAACGTAAGTGTGAGACGTCGATCAGTAAACGGTACAGCGCGCGTGGTGCCGGGGCACACTCAATGAATAATGCAATCTTAAAGGAGAACAATTACCAAACCACTGAGGTATCTGATGCGCTCAAGTTGCTGAATTATGAACACCTTGGATCGAAACACTGGCAAATAGAGTGCTTTCCGTCCCCCTCTTTGATTGAGTTATTCGGTCTCCAACGGGCATTCAAGTACAAAAAAGGAACCACAGCAGAGCGCCGTCAAGGACAGCTTCAACTTGCCGGACTCATAAAGGGTCTCGAGTTTAGCGAGCTCGCGCTTCACTTTGCTCGACCGGAAGATAAGCAACGCCTATCCAGTGAGCATATCCTCTCACTCACAGGTGCAGAGATAAAAGCAAATGAGGATTGTCTCGATGCGATTATCTGTCTGTACATAGCGGCGCTTTACAAGCGTGATCGTTCTGCCGGCACGGTGTATGGAGACACAACAAGCGGCTATATCTGGATTCCGAGGGTGTGACAGGTAACCCAAAGTGACTGTCACAGTTTGGTTCAAACACCGCTTAGCGAAGCGGTACACAACTGCTCAGCATCTATGCATCCTGAGATCCAACAGACCGTTGGTGTATGCGTTCTGGAGAGAGTTATATGCTATCAAATGCGTTTTTCAAAGCCCTGGCAGAGCGTAAAAGCGACACGACGGTAAGCAACCCTTACCGTGAAGCGCATCTGCTGCGAAACCTAAAACTCTACTTCGATTGGATAGAACGTCACAGCCAGCCGCTCCGTTTTTTGTTAGTCGGGGAAGCATTAGGACACAAAGGCGGTCGGCAAACAGGTGTACCCTTCACGAGCAGTGCGCTCTTTCACGAGGGCTCTCACGCATTGTTTAGGGATTTACGAGGAGAGATTCGCACCCGTAAATTGGAGTCAGAGACTACTGCCTCGATAATCTGGGATGCTCTCTCGGTCCAGACAGTGACTCCCTTGTTGTGGAACGCATTTCCGTTTCACCCACATAAGCTGGATAACCCACAGTCTAATCGGACTCCAAAAGCGAGTGAACGTGATGAAGGTCGTCGCTATCTAACCGAGATCGTTCGTTGGTATCAGCCAGACGTATTAGCCGCAGTCGGGCGAAAGGGATTCGAAGCGCTCTCACGCGCGTATCCTGAGCGAGAGATTTACTACATCCGCCACCCTTCTTTTGGCGGCAAATCAATGTGTCTCGAGGGACTCAATCAGTTATTTAAATCGCATTAACCGGCGTCTGATGTGCTCAGCACCCAATTAAAGCGGATTAACCACTATAGGGTCGACCGATCGCGTCTAGATCCCTGAAGATTAGAAACCCATCGAGGCAAAGTTATGAAACAGATCACTCGAGAACGGCTCTATCAATCAGTATGGTCTCACCCCCTTACTAAACTGGCTCAAGACTGGAACTGCGACGCTTCAAAATTGGCAACCGTATGTGATGCGTTTGATATTGCCCGACCCAAAGCAGGACACTGGTCCCGGCAAGCCAACGGTAAACATACACATATCCCGGATTTATCGTTGGAGAGGTACACAGCCGATCGACTGCTCGACATTCCTCAGCGCAGAGCCGACGACGGAAGTTCATTATCATGCCCAACGATTAGAGTTCCAGCACGAATTAGAAAGTATGAGGACGACGTACTCAAAACACGTCGGGAGTATGAAAAACGCGGCTACCGACGAGACGTTAATCTATTCTCACCCATCAATACCGAGTGTGCAGCGCTAAGCGTGTCAGATCAGACCTTTGGCCGGGCTCTGAGAATTCTGAATACTGTCTATCGCTACTGTCGGGAACAGAATTGGGAGATTGGGAGAAAGCACGAACGTACGGTTGTGATGAATGTCGTGACCATCGATGGTGAGGCCGTGAGATTTCGGCTTCGTGAGCGACTTAAACAGCACTATCGGGACCTATCACCGCAAGAACAGGCCGACGCGGCTGCCGGGAATTATGTGTATCAGCTCAAGGTCAATCGCCCCACTGGACGGTTGTTTTTATCGATAGAGGAGCTAGCCTCTGAAGGACCGCGTGTTTGGGAAGACTCCAAAACGCAGAAAGTCGAAGACTGTGTGGGACAATTCATTGCTGGACTGCAAGGTGCAGCCAATAAACAGCGTCAGCGTCGACTGGCGCGAGAAGCGCAGGAACGCCGCGAGAGTGAGAGACGCATTGTATTTGGACGTGTAAGAGCCCGTGCTGACGTGTGGAAACAGCGGATTGATACGCTCAATGAGTCTTTCGATCAGTGGCGGGAAAGCGAGTCATGCCGGGCGTTTATCCGTGCGGTGGAACAGCGAATGCTCTGCAGCGGTGAGCTCTCAGAATCTCAACAAGAGTGGTTGCGTTGGGCGAAGAACGTGGCGGACATCAAAGATCCAACATTACGAATTGTCCAGATGGATACATCAGGCTGGACATCTACAAATGAATTGGAGGTGGCCTTGAGGAATATCCCTGAGTTCACACCCGAAGTATTGAGTGCGTTTGAGGTAAGTCACAGTTTCGACTGGTTTGAGCAGAATACAAAAGAGTCAGCCTCACAAACCGGTTTGCACCAGCCTTGAAAGGCCGAATCAGGTGACCCATTTGAGTCCACAAAACTGACCTATACTGACAACAATGTCATTGGTTGGAGGCACGCATGAGCGACTACGCCGACGCGAAACTTGCGATCGAATATCGTCCAGAAATTAAACAGCTTGCAACGTACGTCGAGACGCTACCAAAGCGTTTTAAGATTCGTTTTCTCGAATTGCTGGACAAACAACCCGACATCGCGGCAACCGACTTAGAAGAGACGATCGAATCTGAGTACCGCTCTTGGAAATCCCCCTATTCGTCCACAGAACTCAATGCGGGACTCCAAAAAGCTCGCGAACTTCACCCCGATGCAGAAGCCGAGTACAAACGTGTCGTCGAAAAACTCGGTAGCAGCGTAAATGTTCAGAGTGTCATTGCGCATCTCGAGGAGCGCTATCGTTCAGTCGGCTCGAGCAAAGACAGCCATCAGATTCTCGAAAAAATGAGAGAGCTGTATGGCGTTTCCTTGGACATCGACCTGCTTCAGGCGATCGGTATCGAGCGTTTAGCGAATGCTCAGGGGCAATACTACTATGCGTTCAACGGCCAAACGTTCGATCGTTACGAGGATGCGGTTGTCTTTGAATATAACCGATTAAAAAGTGCACCGAACCTCACACAACCTGAAGAAACAACGGTCCAAGCTACGTCAGAGAGTGACGTCAGCCTTTCAGGGCTCGATTTACCTGTGGATCCCGGAGATCGAATTTCTCTACCCACAACCCCTACTGTGACTCAGTTAGGCTTTGATCCGGGAACTTGGATCTACAACCCCGTTATTCCCTGGCGAAGGTATGCGGCACGGATATTTGATATCACGACTAACGGTGTCATCCTCTGGATTTTGGTCAGCCTTCTGGCTTATCAAGTTGTACCCTATGAAGCGGACCAGTTCTTTAGCGACGTTAATCCTCTAGTCGATATTGTGCTCACGTCATTGCTTGGATGTTTAGGCAGCGGCATCATTCTGGGCTTTACGGGTACAACACTCGGAAAATGGATTTTCGGAATTCGTGTGTTGACTCAGTCAGGTAAGAATATCGGTGTAGGAGCTGGCATAGCCCGCGATCTGAATGTTTGGTTTAAGGGGCTGGGGATGGGTATTCCTATAGTGTCTATGATTACGCTGTTACTCGCTCACAAGTCACTCACCTCAGACAAAACGACATCTTGGGATGATGGGCAGTATTGTGTTATTCACCGTCCGAGCGGTGCATTTCAGTACTTCCTGAACGTGATCGGGATTGTGCTCTTTATACTTGTCACAGCAACGCTGAGGATTGTGGAGCAAATGTAATGCGGGTATTCCACTACCTCGTCGCAGCTCTCCTTGTACTGGCTAGCTTCACTGCTGAGCGCTTCGCGTTTTGGCTCAATTTAGAGAATGAAATCGCGGAACAGATTCTCATAACCCTAGTCCTATGTATTGCCGCGCTATTCGGTTTGTTGATCGGTGTATACCTGCCTCGTCGCATTGAACAAACATCCCCTGAGAGGTTACTTGTTCTTCTCGTGTGGGTTGGTGTCACGGTGCAGCTGACCTTTGCCGCAGGCTCGTTGGTTGAACTTCCCGATCGGCTATCTTCTGTGAGAGCAGTCAATGCAATGGACATGGCTCGAGTGTCGGAGCCCGAAGAAGGCTATTTAGTGCTCCAGGGTGGTATTGGACCGAAAACTGTCGACGACTTGGCGTCCAAGGATCTAGTGCGTGCGAGGGTGCTTGAGTTGGACAGCGAGGGGGGGATAATATCAAGTGCGATGATGATTGCTAATCTGGTACAGACGTATCAGATTAGAACCTTCGTCCAAGGCGAATGCCTCAGCGCCTGCGTTCTTATTGCTGTAAAAGGTCATGAGGTAATCGCAACACCTGATGCGCTCTTCGGCTTTCACCGCGGTTCGTCTACCAGTGGACGTGACAGCAGTCACACACGCTACTTATCGCAAGAAGCAACGACGTTCCTCCATGATGAGCTCGAACGATCAGGCATCCCCCGCTCCATACTGCAAACCATGCTCGCAACTAATAGCGATGATATGGCTTATTATACAGGACGCGACCTGTATAACGCTGGAGTGATCGATCGACTATGGTGAGCCCATATACAAGGGTCGAGACGGGTGCCGACAGAGATATCATCTCAAACCGGTTGTCGTTCAACTTTGAGCTGTGGCCTGACACTTAGCGGCTTTTCAAAGATCATATGTCCACGACTCATAGATCATGACCATCGCAAGCGTATCTAACTCACAGTACTTCAACAGTGCCGCTCGAAGCTCGTCTCGCTCGTAGTCGGACATGTGCTCAAATTGCATTCGCGCATAAGCCATCAAGGCAGCGCCACCATTGGCCAACGCGTTACTCTCGCTGAGTAGCTCAATTTTCAGGTCATCAGCTTCCGAGAAAAGGGGTGGCAATTGGTCGTAAGGGTTAATCGGTTTTTTATCATTCCCGAATTTGATCCACTGCCATGGCGGAAAATTAAGGCTGGGTATTTGTGCAGGATCTCCATATACCGGCTCACTGTAGCGCGCCTGCAAGTACTTGGATCGACTTATAATCGCTGGCAGAACATACTTAATCGAATTGGAGCCTTTGGTGCGTGGATCGAAGTAGTACTTCTTTACGACCTCCAGCAAGTCGATCATATTCCGCGCCCCGTACCACTTCTCAACTGAGTCACTCTTGGATTGCGTGATGTCTTTGATAAAGGCAATCAACTCATCACTGTCACTTGGTGGAGAAGGATCCTCACGAAGCTGCTCAATGATTAAGTTCAAATAGGTATTCTCATGAGCCGAGTACTTAAAAATACTGCCCGTATCTTGAGTGAGCTCTGATTTCAGGGCTCGCACAAAATCATAGTTTGGGAAGTAGCCGCGTTCAGTGTTGAGAAACTGCCCCGCATGCCGAACACTGCCATCCGCCTCAACGATATGATGTGAAAACTGAAAGGCAATGCCCTCGTAGGGCCTTCGGTTCGCGCCGAACGGTATTGCAACCATGGTGGTCTCGAAATCGATGAAGTGAAGAGGATATACCCAAGAATCCATCTCAGCGCGCAGCCCTTCGAGATCCACCCAAACGCTGTCATCGTTATTTTTGGCTTTTTCGACTTGGAGCCACTGGCGTTCTGTCCGAGAGAGACCGTCATCGCCCGGCTTCACGTTGATATCATCTTCAGTGACATCACAGAGGCGAATAATGCCGGCTTCCAGCAACTGATCCTTTCGCAGAAAACCCCACAGATCCAGAACGGTCGGTTCACTCAGCACACTGGGCTCTAGCCCAAATTTGCGCTCGAAACAGGCCTGACGGCCATCCAATTTTTTTGCTTTCACATCTGGAGCTAGCGCGACGTATTCGCAGTCCTTGCACTGCTTACCGAAACGGTAGTCGAGCAACGTGTGATCTCTGCAGCTTTGACTGAATCGCGAGACCATCTGTTCGAATGACTCCTCAACACCCAGCCCGTGGTCAGTCGCCGCAAAGATATCTGCACAAATAACGTCCACGTTTACGGAGGTCAAAAGCGGCGGATCCAAATCCTCAGACGAGAGGATACCGGCTACTTGGACACGCTTACGACCGTTTGCGTCCGTGACAATGGGAAAGTGTTGATTGAGTCCACTCGTGCGCGTGCGAACGGATTTATCGCTGAGCATTAAATGCGCCGATACGCTCGATGCTGGGTAGGCCCGTTGCACAACCCACTTTTGAAACGCGACATCGTAGAGGTATTTCTTCCAATCGCTTTTGGGAGTGCCATCTCTTTTTAGAAAATCAGTTCCTTGGCTTGAGTCGAACGATTTTGCTTTGACCTCGTGAATGTCGATGCGATCGCCACGTTTAACCAGTACATCAACTCGAACCAAACAATCGTTGAAGGTGATCGCTGGCTCAAAGATCGTTACCGTCTCACGCGCCATCAGTGCCGCGGTCTGTGAAAGCGCCTCATCGGTATCCAATGAAGTGACTTCGACGCCCTCAGGGAAATAGCACTTAGCCAGCTCCCCGACTTGGAATCCACCCTCCGCCAGTGCCGCGAGAAAGGGATCATCAAGGGACTGGTTGGCATAGTCGGAGTCACAGGCATAGTAGAGTTTTGTCGGACAACTCAGGGCCTGCGTAAAACGGCTTTTAGTCAACGGTTTGGGTTTAAATGGCACTCTGTACCCTGACCTGATCGGTCTCTCTAGTCTAATCGATAGAACTATAGCTCAACTCAGCGCAGAACAATCAATCTAGGGACTGCATCCCGCCCAGCCCATACGATCGCATTTTGTCCGTATTCTTTGCCAAGAATCGACGCTTTAATTAGATCAATACCATCAATGTAAACACTCCGCTCGGATGGCCACTCACCGTCTATATCCCCCCCTTCCCCTTCAACGTATCGGTACCCTCTCTCCTTCAAACGCGTGAGAAGACTCTGATGACGCTGATCATTCTCACGGTCACTCAGCGGTTGACTAAAGGGATTGTGAGCCGTGATAAACGCAACCCCCATAAGGGGATCAGCAAATTGGGGTAGTCGAGCATTTGCTTCACCAACACGCAGAGCCCATGGGCACGCTTCAAAGACTCTGAACTCAGTTGACGCATACGCCTGAACGAGAGTTGGATGGACTGCGCTGGGTTGTTTCAGGTCCTTATTGGGTTTCTCGTCGTTCGGTTCGAATACAATCTCTAAATGAGGAACAGGAGGGGGTTGGTTCGAAGAGGTTGCCATGTCGGTTCGATCATAAGTTTCCGTGGAAAACCAGTGCCGATTATGGGCACTGTCCATCAAGCATGCGCGTTGCAGAACGGATCGGTAGTGCTCTATCCAGCACATCGCTAGTTCTAGAGATACTGGCGGAGTGAACCCTGCCTGCTCTCCGACCATGCCACCCGGGCCTGCGCCAAAGGAGACATGAGATATTCCTAAGATAGCCAGCTCCTCTTGAAGGTGTTGCGGTATTGAGTCGATCAACGGCGTTCTCTCAGACGGTGTATTCAAGCTCATGTGCAATATCCTCTTAAAGCTCGATCGCTTGCTCCCAAGGGAGCTTAACGTCATCCCGACCGAAGTGACCATAGGCCGCAGTTTGACGGTAAATAGGACGCTGTAACTGTAGACTTTGAGCGATACCCCAAGGTGTAAGGTCGAATGTCTTGAGGATTCTGCGCTCTAACTCCTCGTCGGAGGTCACGCCCGTCCCGAAGGTATTCACAAAAACCGATGTTGGCTCCGCAACACCAATCGCGTAGCTAATCTGCACCTCGCATCGATCTGCTAGTTGCCCTGCAACAACAGAGAGAGCCACCTGACGTGCCGCATAAGCGGCTGATCGATCAACTTTAGATGGATCCTTACCTGAGAAAGCGCCGCCGCCATGGCGACCACTCCCTCCGTAGGTATCTACGATAATCTTGCGGCCAGTGAGACCGCAGTCCCCGACCGGTCCACCCAAAACAAATGAGCCTGTCGGGTTTATATGTATGTTTGTGTTTTGACTCAGCCATCCTTCAGGAATGGCTTCAGGGTAAACGGATGTCTTAATGAGGTTGTGGAGCTCGTTCTGATCAACATCTTCGTCGTGCTGGGTGCTCGTAACAATATCCGAGATACCGACGGGATGATTATTCTTATACACGACCGTCACCTGAGCCTTGGCATCAGGACGCAAGCCATATATTCCCTCAAGACGCAGTGCGTTTAACTGTCGGATTATTCGGTGAGCCAAATAAATCGGTGCCGGCATCCAAGTAGGCGTTTCGTTTGTTGCGTATCCAAAAACCAAGCCTTGATCACCGGCTCCCTGGCTTCTGGGATCATCGCGATCCACCCCTCGATTGATTTCAGCTGACTGCGCGCTCAATAAGTCCGTAAATTCCGCAGTATTACCGTTAAACCCAAGTTCATCATTGTCGTACCCTATGGATCTTATCGTAGAACGAGCCACGGCTTCGTGGTCTACCTTAGCAGAGCTATTGATTTCCCCGGCCAATACAATGCGGTTATCTTTGACGAGAGTTTCGCACGCAACGCGCGCCTTTGGATCCAGCTCTAGGTAAGCATCTAAAATGGCATCAGAAACTTGATCAGCGACTTTATCAGGATGACCCGCGGAAACGCTTTCAGAGGTGAATGTGTGGTGTGTCATGGTCGATTACCTGCCCTCTAAGGTTCGTTTAGGCTGCGAATCTCAGAGGGCATCGATCATCGCCGCTTTAGCTGCACTTGTATCCCGCCCGCAAGTTGGTTGTTAAATCGGCGGCTTAGTAATACGTTAGCAAGTCAGACTGATTATCACCAGTGCACGTTTCTCATCTTTAAGTGAATCCGGCTCAGACCAAGTCTGCCGTGCTTTCAACGTTTCGCTCTACACTGGCGAATTTAGTGCTTGAGAGCTTAGATTCACCATCGAACCGGTAAGCCACTAATTTTCCGCCCGCCTTGGCTACGCTGTAATCCACGCATGCGATGTTCTCAGCCAGAGGTGTTGGTGTGCCTGTTAGCCAGTAATGCCCGATAAAAACCGGCTTATCGTCGTTTGAATACTCGATGAGATGATCTCCACTAATAGGATCATCGGGGATATGCGATTCTGCTAGAGGCGGTCCAATATACGCGTCACGATACGTCCCGGCCGCTTGCCACCACTTCACCCGAATGGCGTGTCGAACAATCCCATCCTTATCGCGGAAATGGTGCCCATCCGGCAGTTGTATTTCTTTTCCCTTAAGCAGTGTTTCGACGGCTTCGTACTCCCAGGTACCCCGAAGAGACGAACGAACGAGTAACGAATCAGATAACCAAGCACCATCATATTCATTGATGAGTCGCTTTATGAGCCGTTGGTCCCAGCACGCGTGAACAACCCGAAAACTCGGCAAATCTAGCCATAGCGGCAGTGTCTTAAACCAGCCTATGGTCTGTTGATAACCGTCTTCGTCGTGCTCAAAAGCATCGAGAAAGGCCGCGTGCTGACGACGGTTATTATCGGTGTGAATACGTAGAAAGGTGTCACGGTAGGGTGTCGCGTACGCAATGGCATTAAATTCATGATTACCCATGACTGCGAGGGCAGTCCCGTTCTCGACCATTGGTCTGACGATATTCAAAACCTCTCGCTGTGCGAAACCACGATCAATGAAATCACCGAGAAAGAGTGCTTGACGTTCAGGGTGTGCATACACCCCGTCGACAAGCCTGTAGCCGAGCGAGTAGAGAAGGCGTTTGAGCGCATCGGCCTCACCGTGGATGTCTCCAATAATATCGTATGAGCTCATAGGCCTCCTTAAAATAGAAAAATGCGCTTACGCCAAGCATAGAAATTTGCTCTTCGGCGTGCGTAGCCCGATGCGTCAAAATACGCTCCATCCACACTCGGTGTTTCGCCGAAGGCACACCACAAACCGTAGAGTTCCTTACCCGAGATATACCCTTTGCCCTCCAGCATCCCGCGCAAGTCATCGTTGATTGCACGTCTGGCCGCGCGTAAAGCGCTACGCGATCCTCCGGAGTAGCTCATGCTGTAACGGTCCGAAGCTCTGAAATTATGAAAATTATCGCCAAAGCTGACTCGCACCGTGTTTGAATCTGAAAGATCCAAGCAGTTGAGTGCTTTCACCAGTGTTTTCAAGTGGCCTCGTAATAGCACAACCACAGCGGTTGCAGCCAGAACTGAAGCTAGGAATACCCACTCGTGGGTGGAAAGAAACAAGAAGTCTCGCATGTACACCTCCATTGCAGAGGTAACGTGAACGTGATTGCTCACGTTACACGATATGTTAACAAAACTTTAAAAAGCGTGCATGACTGTTGGGTGTTAATTTACGCCAAAAATTTACAAACTTCTAAAATTCAATGGTTTAGCGCCGAAGTTTTCGAACAAAACGTTGTCGCCGTTCGGTCAGGGTCTCTTTAGGTCCGATGAGCTTGATAGTGATACCGACCGCGAGAAAGATACCGCAGACTATCGAGAACATGAGCGCTTCAGACATATTCACGCCTCGGAGTCGGAGTTTTCAGTTTCTTTGGGTGAGCCGAACAACTCACCCAACGTCATATTTCTGATTTCCGAGCTATACGCTGCGATGTCGATCAAAAAATCGAGGGAGAAACTCGATCGATTTGGATTGAGGCGGTTTCGGATAACCTGAACGTCTGAGCCAAGGTATTCTGCGAGCTCGCGCGTTGGTATGTGCTCACGAATAACTTCGCAGGCGTGTTTGCGTTGTGCTAGAACCTTAGGCTTCACGTCTTTTGCTTGTTTTGATTTGGTCGTCGTCATGACAGGATCTCCAATGTTCTTGTGTTTCTAAAAGACAAGAACACTAAAAAGAATACACGATTTGTAGAACAAATTAAATCAAATATGATTATATCGTATTTCGAGTTTCTGATGCGTCATGTACAGGTGTGACAGTCAATGAAGTGTACCGCGCGGCTGCTGATTGGTTCTCAGCATATGATCCTGCACGACCTGACCGGGCGCGTGAGCCAGTATCCAATCGACAGTGGGTATGAAGTTTTCGGGCAAATCTCCGGAGTGAACGATGATGTCCAATGTATGCACATACCGGTCGTCTATGGCAAAAAGGTCAATACAGACCTCCTGCGATGTCGCATCGTAATAAGCATTTTCAACGGTTGTTTTATAGCCAGCAATCTCAAGAACATCTGAGTAATCACAGATCTCTGGGCTAGGCGATACGTGCGATATTGGCATACTTGAATCCAACTACCTTTAAGTGCTGAAAGTATCGGGCAAGTTGGGTCAGGCTTCAAGAAAACGGGTGCTCGACTACAGGATGAACATTAAAGGAAAAATCCAAAAGACAATCACCGCTAGTACGAAAACGCCGATCGGTCTTAGGATATAGTTTGAGAAAATCTTACTGATAAGTTCGGCTGACGACGGAACCCATAGAAACTTGATTCCGGGCACTTCGGGCGCGAAATAGATCCGGACTGGATCGCCTTCACTGTATTTCGGTAGTTGTGAATACTGTTTTTCACGCGTACCGAAGTCTTGACATCCTCCCCGCCCTCAAACCTTCGGTTTGCCGCTGTTAGGCGGAAAGGACGGGGATTCCTCCTGCGAGGCGCTCATGCCCGAGCGCGAGTATGTTCCTGGCCGCATTAAGGTCGCGGTTGTG
>Ga0209962_1000151_pt1 | contig 22060 bp, 21 predicted proteins | sample SalPonA_C_H2O_MG_FD_185722 | JGI IMG/M metagenome (GOLD analysis project Ga0209962, IMG submission 185722) | Water microbial communities from South San Francisco under conditions of wetland restoration - Salt Pond MetaG R2A_C_H2O_MG (SPAdes)... | ecosystem: Environmental > Aquatic > Non-marine... | reverse complement strand
ATGCAAAAACGCCGGAAATAGAAAAGGGCCAGACTCTTAACTAAAAGAGACTGGCCCTTCAGGCATTCGGCTTAGCTTTTAACTCTTGTCAGCAGAGTTCCCACTGCGATTCGCCATCTCCTCAGCTTCAGCAGCTTCAAACTCATCATCTAACTCATCTTTACGACCACGGGTGAAGATCCGCCCCATGATCACACCAAGTTCGAAGAGCAACCACATTGGGACTGCGAGCAGAGATTGAGAGATGATATCCGGCGGCGTGAGCAACATGCCGACAACGAAACAGCCAACGATTACATAAGCTCGTTTGCTCGTGAGACTGTCAGGAGTCGTCGCGCCCGACCAGATCAGCAGCAGAGTAGCGATCGGTATCTCAAACACCACACCAAAAGCAAAGAATAACTTCAGTACGAAGTTGAGGTAGCTGCTGATATCGGTCATTACCGCCACGTTCTCTGGACCAACACTAGTGAAGAATCCAAATACGAGCGGAAAGACAACGAAGTAAGCGAAAGCGATACCCGAGTAGAAAAGCACTATAGACGATAGTAGCAGCGGCACCGCAAAATGCTTCTCATTTTCATACAGACCCGGCGCTATAAAGCCCCAAAGCTGATGCAAAATGAAAGGAATCCCGATAAATATAGCCAACACCAGTACTAACTTGAACGGCGCGAAGAATGGCGATGTTACATCGGTGGCGATCATGCTTGTACCCTCGGGGAGCAAAGCAGTAAGCGGCGCCGAAAGGTAGGTATAGATATCGTTGGCGAAGTAAAACAGGCCGAGGAAAATTACCAGCACAACAAGCAGCATGCGCATAACGCGCTGGCGCAACTCAATGAGGTGCGCTACGAGAGGCTGTTCCTTGTCTGCAGTCTTGGTTGTACTCATACGTCTCGCTTAGACTCGCTCGACTCGGTATTACTAGCCACCTTTGCAGCGGATGGTTGCTCTTGCACCGACGCTTCATCTCCGATCCCGCCGGTTGCATCTGCACTCGCGGCGTAGGCCTCTTTAACAGACGGATCAGAGGTAAAGGCTGCAGGGTCGAACTCAGACTTAGGCGCATCCATCGCTGACTTTTGAGCAGGGGAATCCTCACCGAAAGGTCTAGCAAACGGCTGGCTCATCTCTTTGAGCTCTTCGTCTAGCTGCTCTTTACTTACAGATGCGGTGCGCTTGAGCTCTTCAACTTTCAACTCAGCAGAAATCTCACGCTGGATTGAGCCTAATGAGCGTCGAATACGACCGACCCAGAGCCCAACTGTGCGTGCTGCAGTAGGTAGCTTCTCTGGGCCCAGTACAACCAGGCCCATAATGCCGACCACCATTAGTTCAGCAAAACCGATATCGAACATAGGTGATTATTTAGAGTCAGTCTTCTCTGAAGATTTAGCCGCTACATCATCCTTTTTGAAGTCTGCATCGTCTTTCTCTTCAGTGATTTTCTTCTGCTCTTGGTCAGCGCTGTCGTCACTCATGGCTTTCTTGAAGCCTTTAACGGCCGAGCCGACATCACCACCGAGGTTACGCAGTTTCTTGGTACCGAACAGCAGAATGATGATGCCCAATACAATTACCAGCTGCCAGATGCTGATTCCGCCAAAACCCATTGTGTATCTCCTAATAACTTTTGTTGTTGTTCGCTAAGATAATTCTAATAAGCGCTAAAGACCACTATTTATTCGGACGATTAGCCTTCTCTTCAAGTCCAGAGAGTCCAAAACGGCGCCCTAGCTCATCAACCACCTGGTTCGGTGATACGCCGAGGTGAGCTAATGCGACCATTGAGTGGAACCAAAGGTCAGCGGTTTCGTAGACGAGGTCGTCAGTATTGCCGCTCTGCTGCGCGTCCTTGGCTGCAATTATCGCTTCCGTTGCCTCTTCACCCACTTTTTCGAGAATCTTGTTCAATCCCTTTGAGTAGAGACTTGCGACGTAGCTTGAATCTGCGGCCGCCCCTTTGCGCTCTTCAAGCATAACAGCGAGTTGATCAATAACGTTATTCACCTTTTGTCCCTACTTCGCATACATTTCATTGGGGTCTTTCAATACCTGCTCGACCGCTTCCCAGGTCAGGCTGTTATCGTCTAACTTGCGATAGAAACAGCTACGACGCCCGGTATGACAGGCGACTGAGCCGATCTGCTCAACTTTAAGCAGTATCACATCGGCATCGCAGTCGAGTCGCATTTCGCGCAGCAACTGCACATTGCCCGACTCCTCACCTTTGCGCCAGAGTTTCTGACGTGAACGCGACCAATAGATAGCGCGCCCTTCTCGCATACTCAACTCTAGCGACTCAGCGTTCATCCAAGCCACCATGAGAATCTCGTTGGTCTCGGCATCCTGTGCAATTGCAGGGACCAGACCTCGATCATCCCACTTTATTGCATCTAACCAATCTTTACTCATCTATCTCTCGTCTCTATGCTCGCCAAGCCACTAAAATTGCTCCAGCAAGTGGAACCCAAGCGTACCACGGCACGCTCGCCACACTATCAGCCACCTGCGGTGTCATCAATGCCGCGCCCCCTGCCAAAGCAAGCGCGATTAGCAGTGCTCTGCGAGTTGCTCTTCTACGCTCATCCCACTGCTGCTGCAGTACCTTCCAGTTCTCTAGATGTGACTGCTGTGCACCGCGATTCTGCTGCAGGTTGTCGTAAATCAACTGCGGTAGCTGAGGAAGCTTTTCGATCCAATCAGGTGCCTGTTGCTTCAACGATCGCAACACCGCCTTGGCCCCCATGCGCTCCTTCATCCAGTTCTCGAGGAAGGGCTTTCCTGTCTTCCACAAATCGAGCTCCGGGTAGAGCTGGCGTCCAAGTCCCTCAATATTCAATAGCGTTTTCTGCAGCAGGATCAACTGCGGCTGTACCTCCATATTGAAGCGCCGAGCCGTCTGGAATAAGCCCAAAAGCACCATACCAAAAGAGATATCTTTCAACGGCTTTTCAAAGATCGGCTCACAGACTGAGCGGATGGCGGTTTCAAATGCCTGCACATTGGTGTTCGGTGGTACCCAACCAGAATCGATATGGAGCTGGGCAACCTGTCGATAGTCGCGCTTAAAGAAGGCCAAAATATTGCGAGCAAGGTAGCTTTGATCTTCAGCGTTAAGCGAACCCACAATACCGAAATCCACCGCAATGTATTGCGGGTCATGAGGATTCTCGCGCGAAACAAAAATGTTACCTGGGTGCATGTCTGCATGAAAGAAGGAGTCGCGGAAAACCTGCGTGAAGAAGATCTCTACTCCACGCTCAGCCAGCTTCTCCATATCCGTACCCTGAGCTTTCAGCGCCTCGATATCGGCAACAGGAATACCTGAGATACGCTCCATTACCAGCACGTTCTGACGCGTGTAGTCCCAGAAGATCTCCGGCACATGAAGGATGGTCGACCCTTCAAAGTTACGCCGCAACAGAGAGCCATTAGCTGCCTCTTTACGCAGATCAAGCTCATCGATAATGGTCTGCTCGTACTCAGAAACAACCTCTACAAGTCGCAGCCTGCGCCCCTCGGACCAGAGACGCTGTACCATATGGGCGAGTGTGTAGAGCAGGTCCACATCCTGGCGGATTACACGCTCGATACCGGGACGAATCACTTTTACTACAACGGCTGAGCCATCCTTCAATCGCGCTGGGTGAACCTGAGCAACCGAGGCTGATGCCAGCGGTGTTGGATCGAACTCGGCAAATAGCTCCTCCACAGGTTGCTGCAGCTGACGTTCAATAATCTGACGCGCTTTCTGCCCACTAAACGGCGGAACGCGATCCTGCAGTTTGGCGAGCTCAATAGCTAGGTCATCGGGCAGCAAATCACGTCGCGTTGAGAGAGTCTGACCAAACTTAATGAAAACCGGACCCAGTGCGATTAGCGCAAGACGCAGACGCTCAGCTGAGCTAGTGCGGGCAGAGAAGAACAGACGCCAAGGCAACAGCTTTATCAGCAGACGCAGATAGAGCGGCAGAGCGGAGTGTTCTAGGAAGGTATCCAAACGGTAGCGCGCGATAACCCAGTAGATGCGCAGCAACCTCAAAAGGGTTTGCACGGTATCAATTACCCTGTCTGATCAGTAAGAGGGGCATTATGCCAGCTTCGCCTGCCACAAAAAACAACCGCCCCATCAGGGGCGGTGTTATAGGGCGCTTTGTGCGAAATTATTTCGCCGAACGCTCTTTCTCAATCAGATGCTCAACCACTTTTAACATGTTGGCATTGCTGCCAGCTTCAGTGGCACTAACGATGTATTTACCGTTAACGATCATCGATGGGACACCTTGCACTTCGTATCCCTTAACGCGTGAACTGCCCATCTTAATCTTCATGCCTACTGAGAAACCATTCATCTCTTTAAGCACCTTATCGCGGTCAGCACCGTAGTTAGCGAATAGATCAGCAACCTGTTCAGCATCGCGGAAGCGCACACGCTGCAGGTGAATAGCATCGTAAATCGCCTGATGTACCTGCTCTTTGATGCCCAGCAACTCCGCCACATAGTAAGCGCGCGCCATAAGCTCATGGCTACGGCTGAACACAACCGGCATGTTCTCAAAGCTGACATCTGCAGGCAGCTCTTTTACCCAAGGAGCTAACATCGGCTCGAACGCATTACAGTGAGGGCACCAGTAACCGAAGGCTTCAACAACCTCTACCTTATTGGCGTCAGCGGTGGGCATTGGGCTGGCAATAACGCGGTAGTGTGTACCCGCCACCCAATCTTCAGCCTGCGCCGTTAGCGCGCTTAAACCAAATACTAGGGCTGCTGCCCAAGTGGATATTCCTTTTAGCATCTCTCTCTCCGATGAAGCTGTTCTTATACGATTAGTTAACCTGTTGCCGCTGAATCTTAGCTGAAATAAAAAAATACGTGGACTGTGACGAATACAGCGACAAAAAAAGCAGCCGAAGCTGCTTTTTCTCTGGACGACCTCTCTTAGTTGTAGAGGCCCTGGATGTATTGCGCCACTGCTTTCATATCAGATTCACTCATCTTCGCAGCAACACCGCGCATCATCTGGTTCGGATCGTTTGCACGCTCGCCTTTAGAGAATTTAACCAGTGAACTTTCGATATAAGCAGCGTGTTGGCCAGCCAACGCGGGGAATGCAGCTGACTCAACACCCGCACCCGCAGGCCCATGACAAGCTGCGCAAGCTGCCAAACCTTTGGATTCATCACCTGCGCGGTAGATCTCTTCACCTATAGCAGCGAGTTCAGGATCTGCCTGACCACCTTGGATCTTCTTGCTAGCGTAGTAAGCCGCTATATCTTGGAGATCTTGGTCATTCAGATTATCCAAGATACCCGTCATCTCGACGATTACACGGTTACCTGATTTAACATCGTTTAGCTGCTTCAGCAGATATTTTTCACCCAAACCCGCAAGCTTAGGAAAGTTTGGCACCATCGAGTTGCCATCTACTCCGTGGCAGCCTGCACATACAGCGGTTTTCCCCTGTCCTGCAGTTGCATCACCAGCCGCCTGTGCACCAGATACAAGACCGAGGCTGAGCAGTGTACCAATAACAAGATTTTTCATAGCTTAAGCTTCCAATTAACTTGTTTGCAATTCGGTTCGGGCAGCGTAGCTTTGCCTGCCGGCCCCCGCTTTTCAAAGAACTTTAGTGGTGGTTCTTTCGCAAGGGCGCTAAAATTGGCGGCATTATAAACCTTATAAGGCGCTTCGAAAACCGATTTGCGGGGAATAAGCGCCCAAAGTCGAGCATCTAATGACTGAAGAAACACCGAAAATTCACTTTAATACGGCCAAATTTCAGGTCAGTGCTGCCAAACTTAACCAGTGTCCTGAGGATGTTGGCGCTGAGGTGGCGTTTGCTGGACGATCAAATGCAGGCAAATCAAGTGCGATAAACGCACTTACGCAACAAACTCGATTGGCTCGGACCTCCAAGACACCTGGCCGTACTCAGCTAATCAACTTCTTCTCATTAAATATCGAAGGTCTGCGCATCGTTGACCTGCCAGGATACGGCTACGCTAAGGTGCCTATTGCTATGAAAGAGCACTGGCAGCAGCACCTTGATGAATACCTGCAGAAACGTCAGTGCCTGCAAGGTGTCGTGCTAGTGATGGACATCCGTCACCCAATGAAAGAGTTCGACGAGATGATGGTGCAGTGGTGTGAGGCGACGGGTGTTCCACTGCATGTTCTGCTTACTAAAGCCGATAAGATCAAACGCGGTCCAGCTCAAAGCACCTTACTCAAGCTCAAGAAACAGCTGCGCGAGCGCTTAGGGCACAAAGTCACTCTGCAGGTGTTCTCAGCCTTGAAAGGCCAGGGAGTCGATCTTCTTCAGAATCGCATCACCACTTGGATGCTGCCAGAAGAGGATGAGTTGGAGGATTAACTCTTCGGCTCAAATAAATGCGTTGATTCCGAAGTAGATCAACAAGCCTGCACCAATTGACTTCATCATGCTTTGCGTCCAAACGCCGATGATTAAAATTGCTGCAGCGGCGATTAGGCGCAGGGGCTCTACGGACCCGCTGCCGCTGTTAATAACCATCGGCGCAGAGATACCGGGCAGCACGGCAACAGCGGTATAGTTCAGCATGCGCTTGACGTAACTTGGAAGCTCTCGGTCACCGATAAGGCCCAGGAATGAGAAGCGCACCAGCCAGGTTCCCAGCCCCAGCAGCAGAATGATGCTCCAGACGTAGGCTGATTCAAACATCTTTAGCGGCCTGCGGTGACTTTTTCGGTAGACGCTTCTCCAGCTCTGCACCAACGAACAACGCCAGGAAAGCGGCAACAAGCAGGCCCGAATTGAACGGCAAACTACTAAAGGCGAGCGTACCCACAACCGAGGTCAGTGCCGCCGCCAAGTGTGGCAAAGATCTAAGCAGCGGTGCGATAAGCGCGAGAAATGTAGCCGGGATAGCGAAATCTATACCAATATCTCCGGGGATAAGGTCACCCAAAGTTGCTCCCAGATAGGTGACGATGTACCAGAGGATTGAAAGCGGCACACCAACACCGAGATAGAAGCCAAAACGTTCGTCACGTGAACGTTGTGGATTTTTAGTGACATCCACGGACGTTAGCGCGAATGGCTGGTCGAATAGCCAATAAGCTGCCACTGCACGCTTCCAAAGCGGCAGACCACCAAAGTGCGGTACCAGAGCAGCCGAGTAGATCCCCATACGCAGATTTACAGCCAAAGAAGTTGCCAACACCACCAAAACAGGCGCGTGCTCGTTCATTAGACTGATAGCAGTTATCTGCGCTGCCCCAGCGATAACAAGCACTGAGAAGCCCATAACTTGGGCCAGATCAAGACCTGCCTCGGTAGCAATTACACCAAAGAGCAGCCCGAAGGGGCCAAGCACAAGCGAGAATGGCAAGCCACTCCAGAAGCCTGCCCGAAAGCCACGGCCGAAGGATTGAGTCGAATGCAATTTAGTGTGCCTGTTCCCAATTCTCGCCGACACCAACCTCTACAAGCAATGGCACGCTTAGCTCAGCTGCGCTCTCCATCAGCTCATGAATCTTGCTACTGAAGGCATCTACTTCAGCCTCTGCCACTTCGAAAACAAGTTCATCGTGCACCTGCATGATCATCCGCGCGTCAAACTTGGACTCCAACAACCATGCATCCACTGCCAGCATCGCGCGTTTAATAATATCCGCCGCAGTACCCTGCATTGGGGCGTTAATCGCCGTACGCTCTGCCGCCTGACGCGACATAGGGTTACGCGCGTTGATCTCTGGCAGGTAGAGACGACGACCAAAAATAGTCTCTACGTAACCTGTCTCACGCGCTTGTTCGCGGGTGCGATCCATGTAAGCCCGCACACCAGGGTAAGTTTCAAAGTAGTGGTCGATGTAGGTCTGTGCCTCTTTGCGACCAGTACCCAACTGCTTTGCCAAACCAAAGGCCGACATGCCGTAGATCAGGCCAAAGTTAATCGCTTTGGCGCTGCGTCGCTGATCATCACTCACCTCCAGCGGTGTCACCTTAAACACCTCGGCCGCAGTGGCGCGGTGAATATCCTCACCCGCTGCGAAAGCGTTTACCAAACCCGCATCGCCAGATAGATGCGCCATAATACGCAGTTCAATCTGCGAGTAGTCGGCAGCGACGAGCTTATACCCCACTGGCGCAATGAAGGCATCGCGAATACGGCGTCCTTCTGGCGTACGCACCGGTATATTCTGTAGGTTTGGATCAGTCGACGAGAGTCGCCCCGTTGCCGTTACTGCTTGGTGGTAAGAGGTGTGTAGTCGTTTTGTACCCGGATCGATCATGGTGGGTAGCTTGTCAGTGTAAGTAGACTTCAACTTGGACAAGCCACGATGCTCAATAATAAGCTTGGGCAGGGGATACTCTAGCGCTAGCTCCTGCAGCACCTCTTCGGCTGTTGATGGCGCACCTTTGGGCGTCTTTTTGATTACCGGAATACCCTGCTCTTCAAACAGAATAACCTGCAGCTGTTTGGGTGAGCTCAGGTTAAAAGGCTTACCCGCAACCTCGTAGGCCTCCTGCTCCAGCTCTTTAAGTCGCGCCTCAATCTCTACGCTCTGCTGCGCCAGCATGCTCGGATCTATAAGCGCACCATTGCGCTCGATTCGCGAGAGTACGGGAACCAGCGGCACCTCAATTTCACTCAGTAGACTTTTAAGCTCTGGCAGCTCACCGAGTGAGCTCGAGAGGGTCTCATAGAGACGCCAGGTAATATCGGCATCCTCGGCGGCATAAGCACTAGCTGGCTCAATCTCAATCTGATTAAAAGTCAGTTGCTTCTTACCCTTACCCGCTAGCTCCTCAAATTTTGTCGTACTCTCATCAAGGTAGTAGCTCGCGAGGCTATCCATATCGTGGCGCGTCGCGGTGGAGTTGAGCACATAGGATTGCAACATCGTGTCACTGGCGATGCCTTGCAGATTGATATTGTAGCGCGCTAACACATTCATATCGTATTTGAGGTGCTGCCCTACTTTGAGGATCTCTCTGCTTTCAAGAAGCGGCTTAAGCTGAGCCAATGCCCAGTCAAAATCGACCTGCTCGGGAGCGCCAACATAATCATGTGCTAAGGGCAGATACGCAGCTTTACCCGCTTCGCAGCAAAATGAGACACCCACTAACTGCGCCTCCATATAATTGAGACTAGTAGTTTCGGTATCCACCGCAAAACATCCGGCGCTAGTTAGCTTCTCTATCCACGCCTCAAGTTGAGCTCTCTCAAGCAGGGTCTCGTAGTGACGCTCAATAGCGGGCTGCACAGGTTTAGCAATCGATACACTCTGCTCGCCCTGCTGCTCAAGCTCCGCAACCCAGGTACGAAACTCATACTCACGAAAAAGTTCGGCCAGCACTTCAGGCTGGGGCGCTGGGCGGCAGATATCGCCGAGATCAATACTGAGTGCTACATCTGTCTTGATGGTCGCCAACAGGTAGGAGAGTTCCGCCATCTCTCGATGCTCTTCAAGTTTTGCTGCCATGGTTTTGGAGCCGCGAAAACCGAGTTCCGCGATCTTGTCGAGGTTCTGGTAGAGGTCGGCAATACTGCCTATACCCTGCAACAGTGCCAGTGCCGTTTTTTCGCCCACCCCAGGCACGCCCGGAATGTTATCTACCTTGTCACCCATGAGCGCCAAGAAGTCGATAATGAGCTCGGGCCCCACACCAAACTTCTCCACCACGGCCGCGGGGTCTAGGGTTGTATCGTTCATGGTGTTGATAAGGGTTACGCGCTCATCGACCAGCTGCGCCATATCTTTGTCGCCGGTGGAGATGATCACCTCTCGATCTGCCGCTTCAGCTTGGCGGGCCAGAGTGCCGATAACATCGTCGGCCTCAACGCCCTCTTCAACGAACAGCGGTATACCCATCGCTTTAATGATGGCGTGGATAGGCTCAACCTGGGAGCGCAAATCATCGGGCATGGGTGGGCGCTGAGCTTTGTATTCGGAGTAGATTTCATCTCGAAAGGTTTTTCCCTTCGCATCAAAAATCACCGCAATCGGTGAATTAGGGTAGGCCTTGAGCAGGCTCCGCATCATCGATGTCACCAAACGAATAGCGCCAGTGGGGCGACCATCTTTAGTTCGCAAGTCCGCCTGCTGGGAAGCGAAAAATGCACGGTAGAGGTAGGAGGAGCCATCAACGAGGACAACGGGTGCGTTACTGCTATCAGCCATGTGAAGATACTTGTTGTAGTGAACTTAGATTTGACGCACCATCATAGACAAATAGAGAGAGGCAGACCACCGCTAGTCGCTAGTGAAGTGCGTCTGCCCAGCATGAGATCTTGGTAAAATATGGCGGTTTATACTGAAGTAAGTCTGCAGCAGATGAACAACCTGCTGAGCGACTTCGACCTTGGGCAAGCCACTGCCCTGCACGGGATATCTGGCGGCATTGAAAACACCAACTACTTCGTCGACATAGAGAAAGCGGGGCAGACCACACGTTATGTGTTGACGCTGTTCGAAGAGATTGCCGCCGAAGAGGTGCCTTTTTTCGTTGAGCTTGGAAGCTGGCTAGCTGAGCGGGGCGTGCCTGTCTCCTACGCTATCAGCGACGCCAACGGTATCTCCCTGAAGCAGCTGTGCGGCAAATCTGCGATCATTCAGCCTTGCTACAGCGGCGATCATATTAAACGTAAAGAGTTAACACCCGACCACTGCGCTCAAATCGGTGCGATGCTCGCTCGCTATCATGCGGCAGGTAGTGAGTTCTACATGAAGCGCCAGGCTCATCGCGGTGTCTTCTGGTGGCGCCGCGAGTCTGGCCGTCTAGCGAGTCAGATACCTGCGGAAGATGCGCAGCTGTTGAGATCTGAGGTTGAAGCGTTCGATAAGCTTCGAGAGAGCACCAAACTACCGATGGGCATCATTCATGGTGACCTGTTCCACGATAATGCGCTATTTGACGATAACCAGCTAACTGCAGTTCTGGATATCTACAACGCTGCCACCGCGTATCTGCTGTTCGACTTGGCAATTGTTGCCAACGACTGGTGTATTGATGCTGATCTCAAGATAGATCCAGCAAAGGAGCAAGCACTGTTAAGAGCTTATGCAGAGGTGCGTCCTTTCACCCCGGCAGAGAGGGACGCCTGGGCTCAACTCACGCGCACTGCCGCGATGCGCTTCTGGTTATCGCGCCTTGAGCCTTGGATTGAAGCACAGCAGGGCAAAGCTTCAGGCAAAACACTCTTGAACCCAGACGAGTACAAGCAGATCTTGCAGCACCGTATAGAGACCCCTAGCCAACTACCGGTCGAGCTAGGTTAGCGCCAGTAGAGCCTCAACCAGTTTAAGTTCGTCATAGAGACCGTCATCTCTCCAGCTGCTCAGATCTTTATCTAGCAGCTGGATTCCTCGCGCCTGCAGCCAAGTAGCGAAGCTAGTATCAACCTCTGAATGGAGTGTCGAGTCAGTCAGCAAGATATCTAAGCCACGAGCCCGGGCTGAGTCGCTCGCTTCTGCGTTGATTCGCAGTTCGAGTATCTCAACTTGTTGGCGCAGACTAATCCCCTGCAACTCGGGATCAAATCCCAAGTTGGGGATGAATATCCGTGGCGCGGCGCTCTCTTGGATGGCTGCAGAGACCCCTTCAGGAAGTAGATTAGCGATCAGACTACTGAAAAAACTTCCCGGCGGAAAAACGATCAGTTCAGCAGACAAAATCTGATCTCGGCGCGAAGCGCCTATCTTCGATACAGCGGCGGCCCCCGTTTGGGTTACCAGCGCAATATCCCGGATAGCTTCTCCGAGAGGTTCAGCCTCCTTACCTGTGATGAGATGTTGACCAACAATCTTACGCCCGGAGGCTGTCGTTGCGCACAACTGCAGATTATCGCTGGTTATCGTTCTAACGATACCGCGCACACTCACCAGTTGAGAGAAGAGAAAGGCGATAGGGTCAAGCGCTCGCTCTTGCTTCAAATAGCCACCCGTCAGTATGAGGTTGCCGATACTGGCGCCTTCATAGGGGAACTCATTGGGCGCCCTACGCAAAAACTCCGCTAGGTATTCAGAGATAAGTGCCGCCATGGGCTCTGGAATCTTGCGCATGAGCTCGCCCTCGCCACGGGCGAGCTGCTCGACCTGCGCTCTCAGGGAAGCGCTGCCTGCTTCATCTTCCCCGCTAGGCAGACGGAAACTAAACAGGCTGACCACCTCCGGATGCCCCAATAGCGAGGTATCCGCGAGGGCGATCATGCGCGAGCGCATATCTCCAACCGCGGGCATGCCAAACGCATCTCGTAACTTGGCAGAACTGCCGCCCGAGTCAAAGGGTGTAACCAAATGAATGGAGTTGTACGTAAAGCGTTTTAAATAGACCGAGGCTGCGTTAAAAGCGCTACCACCGCTAAAGAAGAGAAGTCGGGGACCGAGCTCCGGCTGTTTGGCGTAGCGTTCTAGGCGAGCCGAGGAGTCGGATGCCAAACTGCGTCTAATACTGACGGTTGAACTTCCGACTCGTATCCCTACCTCTGGCGGATGTGATTTCATACCTTTAGAACCTGCCAAACATCGCTAATGCTTCAAGTGTCTGAAACTCACCTAGCAAATACAAGCATTAAGTGGGCGGTTACCTCTTTCGAGTGATCGGTTATACTGTACGCCCATTCAGGTAATTATGGACGTTCGGCCCCATGGATGTAACGCACATCATTGATGACCTAAACGATGCACAACGCGATGCAGTGTCAGCAGATATCTCAAACCTGCTTGTACTGGCAGGTGCTGGATCAGGCAAAACACGTGTACTAGTACACCGTATCGCCTGGCTAATCGAGGCCGAACAGCTCTCCCCCTACTCTATCTTGGCGGTAACCTTTACCAATAAAGCTGCGCGTGAGATGCGTGGACGTATTGAATCACTGCTCAACGTCAACGTGCACGGTATGTGGGTAGGCACCTTCCACGGTCTCGCGCACCGCCTGCTACGCGCACACTGGCAAGACGCGGGGCTGCGGGAAAATTTCCAGATTATGGACAGCGATGATCAGCTCCGGCTGATTAAACGCATCTGCAAAGAGATGGCGCTCGACGACCAACGCTGGCCTCCCAAGCAGATGCAGTGGTACATCAATGCGCAAAAAGATGAGGGGCTACGCGCCAAACATCTGCAGCGCACGGGTGACTTGGTGCAGGACACCCTGATAAAGGTTTATGAAGCCTACGAACAGGCATGTGATCGCGGCGGCATGATCGATTTTGGCGAGCTGCTACTGCGCTGCCTAGAACTCCTACGGGATCGCGCGCCCAATTTGCTCAAGCACTACCGCGAGCGCTTTCGTTATGTCTTAGTGGACGAGTTCCAGGATACCAACTCAATTCAGTACGCTTGGCTACGTCTACTCTGTGAGGGCGAGCAGAAATTGATGGCGGTCGGTGATGACGACCAATCCATCTACGGCTGGCGCGGTGCCCGAATTGAGAATATTCAGAATCTACCAAGCCACTTCCCCGGCCTGCGCACCATCAGATTGGAGCAGAACTACCGCTCTACTGGAACGATTTTGGATGCAGCAAACGCCGTCATTAGTAATAACCAAGGGCGCCTGGGTAAAACGCTCTGGACACAGGGTAATGAAGGTGAGGCCATCAGCCTCTACTCCGCGTTCAATGAGCAGGATGAAGCCCGCTTTATCGTAGATCAGATCGCCAAGTGGGTCGACGAGGGGAACCGCCGCGACGAGAGCGCAATTCTATATCGCTCCAACGCCCAGTCGCGTGTGCTCGAGGAGATGCTTATTCGCGCGGGCATGCCGTACCGCATCTATGGTGGCCAGCGCTTCTACGACCGCTTGGAGATCAAAAACGCTCTCGCTTACTTGCGCCTAATCGCTAGTCGCGATGATGACACCGCCATGGAGCGTGTCATCAATGTACCCACCCGTGGCATAGGTACCCGCACTATTGAAGAGGTGCGCGAATATGCGCGTAATGAGTCGGTTTCCATGTGGCGAGCCGCGAATGAGATTGTTGAACACAAGAAGCTGCCTGGCCGCGCCAGCAACGCGCTGCAAGCTTTTCTCGACCTCGTAAACCAGCTGGCAGAGGATACCGAGCACGCTGCCCTACATGAGCAGACCCAGCATGTGATTCGCTACTCTGGACTCATTGCACACCATGAAAAGGAGAAGGGCGAAAAGGCGCAGTCGCGTATAGAGAACCTTGAGGAGCTGGTCACCGCTGCCCGACAGTTCGAGCAGAACTGGGAGAATATGGAGAGCGAGGAGCAGACCACCGTATTGGCTGCCTTCCTTGATCAAGCCGCACTCGATGCCGGCGATGCACAAGCTGACCAATACACCGATTCGGTACAGCTGATGACTCTGCACTCAGCGAAGGGGCTTGAGTTCCCACTTGTATTCCTTGCAGGAATGGAGGAGGGTCTATTCCCTCACAGCATGTCTGCGGAGGAGCCCGGTCGGCTCGAGGAGGAGCGCCGCCTCTGCTATGTCGGCCTCACCCGCGCAATGCAGAAGCTCTTCATCACCTACGCGGAGTGCCGACAGTTACACGGCCAGACCAACTACAACCGACCCTCGCGCTTTATCTCAGAAATCCCTGTGGAGTTGGTCGAAGAGGTCAGGCTTAACGCCTCTGTACGCCGGCCAATGACTGAATCAGCACCCTCTGGCTTTGGTGACTACCGCAGCGGCAACGACGTACCCGATACTCAGCTGAGTCTGGGTCAGCGCGTTATGCACCCGAAATTTGGTGAAGGGATGGTCATCAACTTTGAGGGCTCGGGGCCAAAAGCGCGGGTACAGGTTAACTTCGACTACGAAGGGATGAAGTGGCTAGTCGTGGGGTTCGCTAATCTACAACCCTGCTGATAACTGTCGTTTCAGCCAAACTTTGAAATCTTCCACTAACTGCGGCTGAGTTTGGAACGCCGGAGTTAGGAAGTAGTAGCCGTAACCGCTGGAGAATCGGAGATCCAGCGGTGACACCAACTCGCCACGGGCCAAAACATCCTGCGCCATAAAGTCAGGGATTAAAGCTATCCCCTGCTGTTGATGAGCCGCCTCCAAAAGCATATAAAAGTGCTCCAGACCATGACGATACTCGGGCGTTCGCTCACTCTGTAGCTCTAACTTCTGAATGAAACTGCCCCAAAGCTGCGGCCTGGTAATGTGCATCAAAAATGGATGATCAAATAGGTCATCCGGCTGGTGAATTGGGTGGCGTTGCAACCTTTGCGGATGGATAACAGGTACCAACGTCTCCCGGACTAGCAGCTCTGCATTATCGATTGAACGTGATAGCGGTAGGCATCGAATCGCCATATCTGCACTGTTCTCATCAAAACGATAAGGCCCGTCTCCGGCAACCTGCGTCAGACTAAGCGAGGGTATCTGGTGATGCATATCAGCGAGGCGAGGAATGAGCCAAAGGCTGCTAAACGAAGGGATCAAGTTAAGGACCAGCGTGTTGCGCTCCTGCTGCGACTGTTGCACCTTGGCAGTTACCTTGCGAATAGTCTCCAGCGACTCACTCACTCCGGGCAGATACTCACGGCCTGCCTCCGTCAACACTAGCCCCGTCGCCGTTCGCTCAAACAGCGGCTTACCAAGAAAATCCTCCAACAACTTAATCTGCTTGCTGACGGCGCCCTGAGTTACAAACAGCTCCTGAGCGGCACGCGAAAAACTTAGGCTGCGTGCGGCAACTTCGAAGATGTGCAGTGCTTTAAGTGGCGGCAAGGTTCCTGGCACGGTTTGGACCCCTTAGGATATGAGTTTTTGTCATGCCTTCTGAGATTATATCGTTTGCCGACATTCGTGAAGTGTCAATATCCTAGCCCTCTTACATTTTGAGAGGGCGCTATGAGCCACGTACTTCATCGTCATTGTCACAACCCATTGCCAACCGTAGCACGCGGTGAGGGTGTATATCTTTATGATACCCACGGCAAAGCTTACCTCGATGCAAGTGGCGGTGCCGCGGTCTCTTGTCTTGGTCACAGCCATGAGGGTGTGCGCAGAGCTCTACATGCCCAGATCGACCAGGTCGCCTATGCACACACCTCCTTTTTTACCTCTGAACCCGCAGAGGCTTTAGCTGACCGACTGATTCAGCGTGCGCCAGGCAAGCTTGATAAGGTCTATTTTGTCAGTGGCGGCTCGGAAGCGATGGAGTCTGCGCTTAAAATTGCACGTCAGTACTTTGTAGAGCGCGGTGAAGATCAACGTAAACACTTTATCGCCCGCCGCCAGAGTTACCATGGCAATACGCTTGGAGCCTTGGCTGTAGGCGGTAATGCTTGGCGCCGGGCTCCGTTCGCACCGCTGTTAATTGATGCACACCACATAGACCCCTGTTACGCCTATCGCGATCAACGCCCGGACGAAACAGAATACGAATACGGCCAACGTGTCGCTAACCAGCTCGAAGAGAAACTGTTGGAGCTTGGCCCCGACAGCGTTATCGCTTTTATCGCTGAACCCGTTGTGGGTGCAACAGCTGGCGCAGTTCCCGCGGTAACAGGTTATTTCAAGCGAATCCGGGAGATCTGCGACACCTACGGTGTACTTTTGATTCTCGATGAAGTGATGTGTGGCAGTGGGCGTACGGGTACCTTCTTTGCTCATGAACAGGATGAGGTAGAAGCCGATATCGTCGCAATCGCCAAAGGCCTTGGTGCAGGCTATCAGCCAATTGGAGCGATGTTGCTAACTCAGGAGATCCACGAAGCGATCTCTGGTGGATCGGGCTTTTTCCAGCACGGTCACACCTACCTTGCTCATACAACAGCGATGGCCGGATCGCTGGCAGTGATGAACGCGCTTGAGAATGAGGGTGTACTCGCGCGTGTTAAGCCAACCGGTGAGAAACTAATGCAGCGACTCCACCAACGTTTAGGGAACCACCCATTCGTGGGCGATATTCGTGGTCGTGGTTTGTTTATCGGTGTTGAGCTAGTAAACGATCGTGCCAGTAAAAAGCCATTCGACCCTTCCAGTAAGCTCGATAGCCGCATCAAGCGGGCGGCGATGGAGCAGGGGCTCATGTGCTACCCCATGTCCGGCACCATCGATGGCAAGCTGGGGCATCACATTTTGTTGGCGCCGCCCTACATTATTGAATCAGCGCAGTTAGATGAGCTGGTGGATAAGCTTGCCGGCGCTATCGACCGCGAGACAGCCAAAGTTGCAACGGAGTTCGCTAATGCATCTTGAGCGGCAGAAGCCGATGGTCATCGTCGCACCTAACGGTGCGCGACGTATGAAAACTGATCACCCTGCTCTGCCAATCACACCGGCAGAGTTGGCACAGACAGCTGTTGAGTGTGCCGAAGCCGGTGCAGCGATGATTCACATGCATGCACGCACAGCCGAGGGTCTGCACTCGCTTGAAATTGAAGACAATCGCCGCACCTACGATGCAGTGAAAGATGCGGTTGGTGATAGCCTGGTCGTACAGATGACGACCGAGGCAGTGGGGATCTACCAGCCAGCTCAGCAGATGCGGCTTATTAGGACCCTAGCCCCGGAGGCCGCCTCATTTGGTCTGCGCGAGCTTGTTCCCAGCAGAGATGCCGTTGCCGAGGCCGCTGATTTCTTCCATTGGGTTGCGGATCGTGGAATTTTAGCGCAATACATACTCTATTCGGCTGAAGATCTACTATTCTATAGAGAGTTGTTGGATTTACGGGCGTTGCCGAGGACGGCTCACCATCTTCTCTTTGTATTAGGGCGCTACTCTCAGGGACAGCAATCTGACCCCAAGGACTTAGATCCCTTCCTAGAGCACGTGGATAAGTTAGATGTGAACTGGGCAGTCTGCGCTTTCGGTATAAGAGAGCTAGAGTGTTTAAGTCGTGCGGTAGAGCTGGGTGGCGATGCGCGTATCGGCTTTGAGAATAATCTACTCTGCGCCAACGGCGAGCAGGCGCTTAACAATGCAGCCCAAGTAGAAGCACTGCGGCAAAATATTTTGGCACAGGGGCGGACACCGGCAACAGCGGCCGAGGTACGTAACCTGATGTTCAACCCGTTGAACCAATTTAAACAACAACAAGCACTACTCAACTAAGAGGACGCAAATATGACAAAACTTCGCACTTCCCTGATGGGTGCAGGCCTGGCGGCAATGCTGAGCGCTGCGCCAGTACAGGCTCAAACGTTCGTAACTATCGGTACCGGTGGTGTAACGGGTGTCTACTACCCAACAGGCGGCTCAATCTGTCGTTTGGTGAACAAAGATCGTAAAGAACACGGTATTCGCTGTTCAGTTGAGAGTACAGGGGGTTCGGTTTACAACCTGAACGCCATTCGTGCAGGCGAGTTGGACATGGGCGTTGTTCAGTCTGACTGGCAGTACCACGCATACAATGGTACCGACCGTTTCGCTGATGCAGGTGCATTTGAAGATCTGCGCGCTGTATTTTCTGTTCACCCAGAGCCGTTCACCGTAGTTGCACGCGCTGACGCCGGCATCAAGACTATTGATGACCTCAAGGGCAAACGCGTAAACGTGGGTAACCCAGGCTCAGGTCAGCGCGGTACCATGGAAGTTCTGATGAAAGCCAAAGGTTGGAGCATGAGTGACTTCTCTTTGGCATCTGAGCTGAAATCTTCGGAACAGTCTAAAGCGCTGTGTGATAACAAGATCGACGCGATGGTCTTCACTGTTGGTCACCCAAGCGGCTCTATCAAGGAGGCAACAACCTCTTGTGATTCGGTAATGGTTGAAGTCGCTGGCCCAGCTGTCGATATGCTGGTTAACGAGAACGACTACTACCGCAAAGCTACCATCCCGGGTGGTATGTACTCTGGCAGCGACTCTGACACCGCAACTTTCGGTGTAGGCGCGACTTTCGTTGCTTCCACTGCAGTGCCAGAAGAGGTGATTTACCACGTCGTAAAAGCAGTGTTTGAAAACTTTGATGATTTCAAAAAACTGCACCCAGCCTTCGCTAACCTGAAGCAGGAAGAGATGATCCGTGACGGCTTGTCTGCTCCACTGCACGCAGGTGCGGCGAAGTACTACAAAGAAGCGGGCTTAATGTAATTCGCTTCAGTCTGTAAACCCTGTACAGACGGAGGGACCCGACCGGGTCCCTTTTCTTTTGCGTTGAATAACTATTAGTTAGCTAGTCCAGCGCCGCTCAGCGTGCTCATCTAGAGCTTGCTCGAAATGTTCTGCACTCCAGCCGCCCTCTAGAGCTTCTAACATCAAAGCTTGTTGATTCTTCGGCGCCAAGCCCCCTAGAGGTGGGTCGCGATCAAGGTTAGTGGGAAAAGCGTAACCCTCGGCGGTGGCCGCAACCGCGTGCGAGATCTCAAGCTCACCCAGAACACCAGACTGCTTAAGTTTTAGCAATTCGGGGTAGACTAGCTTCGACATTTCTAGACGGTCTACGCTCTCCATCGCTCGCCCGAATGCTGAAGAGATCTGCAGCAAGTTGGCCATGCGCTTAATGTCCGCACTCACATTTGAGCCCGCAGCATGCAACAATGCTGGGTTAAACAACAATAGATCGCCCTTCTCAAGCGGTAGCTGCACCTTATTAGCCTCAAATAGCTCGTGCGCCTCAGGCGTATTGGCCAGAAGATATCCATGGCTAAACTTCTGCGAGTGAGGTAGCAGTAGAGTGGGGCCGCTCTCTAACGGCATGTCCACATGCGCAATCGCCGATTGCAGCGTAAGGTGTGCAGAGACCCGGTGTACTGAAGCTGGATAGCGAGCCGCTTGCTCAGGTGTCATGAAGCCCAAGTGGTAGTCACGATGAGGCACCTGAGCCTCGGCGCCAGGATTTACCAAGTTGACCTGCGAGGTGATCTGATAAGCAGGCCCCAACCAGGCTTCACAGGCCCAAGCGAGCATATCGTTTGCGTAGTAGCGGGCGTAAAGATTAGGGGCCAGTAGCGCCAGCTTCTCCTGCGCATTCCAGACCCGATCATTGGCGCCCGGCTTAGCAAAGTGGTCGCCACGCGAATTTCCGCGCTCGCGCTCAATAATAACGCGGAATGCATCACTCGCCTCATCTACCAGAGCGGAGTCGAAAGCCCCCCTAATAACCAAGACACCTGGCCCGTCCTGCCACACCCAGTGCCATTCGCTCTGGATCTGCTGCAGCTTTTCTGAATCTTGGCGTACCAGAGTGCGTAACCTATCAGCAGCGTAAATAGCTACCTGCGCGTCCACTGTCTCAGCAAAAGGGAGGTCCGATACAGAGGTTTGGGTTGCGAGTAGCTCACGTAGCGGTTTCAGATCAATCGCTTTGTGGTCTAAGTAGTTATTGTATGACATGTCGCTTTTCCTAATCGTCCAAACCTATAGTGCTACAGAGCAATACTGACCGAAAGCCCGCCACATGCAAAGAATTCGCGATCCCCACTAAATATTTCAATTAACTTAAACAAAAATGACAGCGTTGTAACAAAGCTGTAACAAATCTGTATTTTAATAGCGCGACTTAAATTCCGTGGTGCGATACGCGTCGCAACTTGAACCCAAAACAAGGGGAGTATCTCTTGGAACTTAAACAGATGAACAAGCTTGAGAAAGCTACCGCTTCTGGCCGCTCAGATGTGATGCGCATCGGATATGCGCTGCTATTCATGGTGGGCATCATTCTTTACATCGGCACTCACATCGAGGGGGTTGATGGAGGCTTTATCCTTGTAGTCGCTGCAGTAGTGGGCGGTTACATGGCGATGAACATCGGTGCGAACGACGTCGCTAATAACGTCGGACCAGCGGTGGGCTCCAAGGCTCTTACACTGACTGGTGCGATTATCATCGCAGCGATCTTTGAGGCAGCTGGTGCGATAGTCGCGGGCGGAGATGTAGTCAGCACTATCTCTAAAGGGATCATCAACCCAGAAGCGATCGGTGATGCCGATACCTTCATTTGGTTGATGCTAGCCGCGCTTCTAGCGGGTGCACTTTGGCTTAACCTTGCGACCTATGTGGGCGCTCCCGTATCAACTACACACTCGATTGTCGGTGGCGTACTGGGTGCTGGCATCGCAGCTGGCGGTTTCGGTATCGCAAACTGGGACAAAATGGGTGCAATCGCGGCAAGCTGGGTTATCTCACCCGTATTGGGCGGTCTTATCGCAGCAGGTTTCCTCTACCTGATCAAACGCACTATTACCTACAAGCAGGACATGCGTTCAGCGGCTAAGAAGATGGTACCCGTACTCATCATGATCATGGCATGGGCGTTCAGCACTTATCTCGCTCTCAAGGGTGTTAAGAAGATCATCAAGCTGGACTTTGTCTCTGCGGCCCTGATCGGCTTGGCAATTGCCATCGCTACCTACTTCATCGTCAAGGCTGCTGTTGGACGCAGCGCTGACCGCCTCGACAATGACAAAGCAAGTGTGAACAAACTCTTTACTATTCCTCTTATTTTCGCTGCCGCACTGCTGAGCTTTGCTCACGGTGCAAACGACGTGGCGAACGCTGTAGGTCCTCTCGCTGCTATCAATGATGCGATCCTCAATCACGGTGTTTCGACTAAGGCGAGCATTCCGCTTTGGGTTATGGTTATCGGCGCATTGGGTATTTCGCTAGGTCTGGCCCTGTTCGGTCCTAAACTGATCAAAACTGTTGGATCTGAGATTACTGAGCTCGATCAGACACGCGCGTTCTCTATCGCGATGGCTGCTGCGATAACTGTAATCATAGCTTCACAGCTCGGTCTTCCGGTGTCTTCAACTCACATCGCGGTAGGTGGTGTATTCGGTGTGGGATTCCTACGCGAGTACCTCAAATCAAGCCACGCTCGCATGATGGAGGAGATCAAATCTCACCACCAAGGCGCGGATCAGGAAGAGGTTGAGCAGTTCCTAGCAAGCTTCGAAAACGCCACCATTGAAGAGAAAGGTGCAATGCTCAAGCAGCTGAAGAAGAAGACAGCTTCAGCAGAACTGAGCAAGAAAGAGCGTAAACAGCTGAAGAAAGCCTATAAGCAGGAGCTGGTAAAGCGCTCTGCTGTATACAAAATCGCAGCTGCATGGATCATCACTGTTCCGGCGTCAGGCACACTGGCTGCAATTCTCTTTTTCGTTATCCGTGGTGTGATGGTTTAAGCCCTAACTCCAA
>Ga0209962_1000148_pt1 | contig 22577 bp, 21 predicted proteins | sample SalPonA_C_H2O_MG_FD_185722 | JGI IMG/M metagenome (GOLD analysis project Ga0209962, IMG submission 185722) | Water microbial communities from South San Francisco under conditions of wetland restoration - Salt Pond MetaG R2A_C_H2O_MG (SPAdes)... | ecosystem: Environmental > Aquatic > Non-marine... | reverse complement strand
GAGCGGCTACGCCGGTTAGATTGACTCGTACATCCTGTACTCGTTTGCCCGCTTCACGTCCAAATAGCTTCGCATCGTCAAATCGTTCCCAACGATTTGATCCGTCCCGAGCCTCCATTTTCTTTTTTGTGTTTCCCTAAAGTTCCATGTTTATAATGACCTGTCGCAGGTCGTTATCGAGCGGCTACGCCGGTTGGATCATTGGGTTTCAATCTCTGATGTGTGGGTCGACGATGTTTGGCACAGGCGTCAAAGTGACGATCGCTACGCGTTCGCCACCCACATGGTATAAGGACATTTTTTCAAAGTGACGATCGCTTCGGTTCGCCACCCACAAGGTTGCTAAGACATTATTGCCATGTGGTTTTTGTTTTATTGGCAATGGTTGAGGGTTGCCTATTGTGGCTAAAAATGTCATCGTTTTTATTAAAAATAATGGGAAATTAAACATGAAACTAGATCACATTAATATTGCTGCGCCCATGGATTTGCTGGAAAAAACACGAGATTTTTATGAGCAAGTATTGGGTTTAGAGGATGGCCCTCGTCCTAATTTCCCATTTCGTGGATATTGGATGTACGGCGAAGGTAGGCCAATTGTCCATTTAATGGAGAGTGAGGAGCACTATCCGAACGAAAAACGGCCTTATTTAGATCATGTTGCTTTTCAGTCAGCGGGGGTCAATGATTTTGTGCAAAATCTAAAGTCATTAGCGATGACTTATACCGCTAGAAATATCCCAGATTTTAATATTGCCCAAGTTTTTTGTCATGATCCTTGTGGAAACGGTGTTGAAATCAATTTTATGAATGAAGCTATTGATGAATAGCTATTGGTAAATTTGTGAGTTTTATCAGCGCTTTGGTCTGTGAGGTATGCTTTTAAAAGAAGCTTTATAGGCCAATGTTTTGCTCTACCTCTTCTCCTGCCTCATCCTCTGGAATGATTTCGGTCTCTTGCATGGCGTCGTTAGCCCACTGCTGCATGCTTGGATGGCCATGAATCCTATCAACATATTCTTGGGCGCTATCTTCAAGTGTTATGCCGTACGTTTTAAATCGGCTAGCGACGGGGGCATACATACAGTCTGCTATAGAAAACGTTCCTGCTAGCCATGGACCATGTTTTTTGTGCTGTTCTCTGGCGATGCCAAAAATGTGCTCAATTCTATCTATCTCTGCCTGGATATAAGGTGTGATTGCTACATGGCGTTTCGCTCGAATATTCATCGGCATAGCATTTCTTAAATGATTAAAACCAGAATGCATTTCAGCGCTTATGCAGCGCGCATAATGTCGCAGGTTTTGTTGTATGGGCCACGCCTGTCCCTGAAGGTGTTCGTTGACGTATTCGGCAATAGCTAGTGTGTCCCAAATCACTTCGGTGTTGTGAAGTAATACGGGTACTTTGTTGGAGGGAGAATACTGGTTGAGTCTTTGGCTCAGCTGTTCGGAGCTTAATGATTCTTTAGTTTCAGTAAATTTAATATTGAAATGATGAAGTAATAGCCAGCTGCGAAGTGACCAGGAAGAATAATTCTTATTGCCAATAATCAGCTGCATGGATAGCTCCAGGGTTTAAGTTTTGCTGTGTTAAGTAAGTGGTAAAAAGATGATTCAAATCAAAGTGCTCATCCCGCAATGTCATACACTAAAACAAAACCAAGGAGATTTATATGACTGTTGTTCACCATGATTTGCTTCACGAGTTGCCTGAATATAGAGATGCCATTCACACTATGAAAATGAATGATGCTCACTTCAGGCGTTTATTTGATGAATACCATCAGTTGACTAATTCTATAGAGGCTATGGAAAACGAAGCGGTGCCGGTAGCGACGTTTACTGAAGAGGAGGCCAAGCGTAAACGCCTGTTATTAAAAGACGAAATGGTTTCGATGTTAAAACGGAGCGCGTAATGGACGTTAGTGAGAATGATGTTGAGGCAGCTTTAATTGAGGTAAGAGCGGTGCTTTTTGAGCGCCTTGCTGATATTAAAATGCAACGTCAAGCTCCTCATTCAGCTGATTCTGAGGAGCAAAGTCAGGAGAGGGAAGACGACGATATGTTGCAATCCCTCGAGCTGGAAACTCAGCAAGAGATAGCGCAGGTTAGTAAAGCCCTAAACCGAGTATTTACCGGTGATTACGGTATTTGCGAGACGTGTGGTGGTGCTATTGATAAGCGGCGGCTCGACGTTATACCTTATGCTACTCAGTGCATTGAATGTGCATCTCATCATTAGTGATTGTTTGGGCTTGGACGTGAGGGTCTGACTGAAATTTCTTGTTGATCATTGATGACTTAACCGAAACGATGATTTTCACCGCTTCGGTTAAGTGACTCACTATAATCCGAGTTGTTGTCTGCCTTGATCGAATCTAACGTCAACCGGAATATTGGCCTCTGATAAACGCGCTAAGTCGGCGGCTAGTGTCTCACCAATTTGCCCTTGATTTTGTAATAAGCGTTGGGCTGCCAGTAAGTCTCCGTCTCCCTGTATGGTTAATATGAGTCTAGATAAATTAGCCATAGCTTGTTGCATACCATTCATATCAATGCGGTAGGTGCCGGTATCTTGATTGCGCACAAAGGCGCCATTTTCCAAAAAGTAATTAAATCTAATCATGTTTGCTTTACCGTGCGCGCTTGAAGCACCAAAGCGGACCGAGCGAAATATACTCGCCATGAACGTCACATAAAAATCTTCAAGGGCGGTATCGCCCAGTTCACCTTTTTCATGCAGTTGTGTGACCATATAAAGCCCTAGAATATCTGCTTTTCCTTCTTCGATGGCTGAAGCGGTTTCCCGAAGGGCGGTGCGAACATTTTCACCGCTGTGCAGTGTCTTCTTAATGCCCAAGCCGTGAGCTACTTCATGAAACATAGTGTTGGCGAAAAAAGCATCGAATGTAATGTGTTGACGTTGCTTGGGATCGATCAATACATCTGCAATTGGCAGCAAAATGTGCTCGAATTTAGCCTGCATGGCATTTTTTAATTGTAGGCGGCGAGTGCCCTTGCTCAATTGAACTTCTTCATCATTAGGAAGGTTAATCGCTATTGTTTTAGAGCCGGCGTTGGAGTGACCTGCATAGTAAACAACGTCATAGGCGTTCAGCTGAGAGTTGCCGCCAGCTTCTTCTTGCTTGTATTGTTCTGGGACAGGAAGATCGCGTTGTAACTCGGGTAGATATTTTACAAACCGACTCAAACGTTCAGACCAAGCGAGATCTTTTATGAGGATATATGCCTCAAAAGCCGCGCGATAACCAAATAGACGATCCTCATAGGTTTCAATAGGACCGACAACAAAATCAATTTTGTTGTCGGTCATATCCATCCAACGCATATCGGATGGCTGATAGTTATTATTTAAGAAAGCTTCGGCTCTGAGTGATAGGTAGTCGGCGAAAATCGGATCTTCGGCAAGTTCGGCGGCATTGCGAAGATGCTTGGCGGCGCGTTTCAGCTGGGGCCCATAAGCTTGAGAGTAGGGCGTAAGCTTGAGGCTGCCGTCCTCTCGTCTAGTGACAATACTATAAAGTCCTGCTTTGTTTTTTTCTGGCCAGCGGTCAAATTCTTCTCGGCTCATATTTTCAGGATAAAATTTTGCTCCTAGGGGCTTTTCGCTGAAACCTGTTAAGAAAGGGCGGTCATTATCTAGCCTATCCCATGGACCATAATTAATGTCTGCAAAAAATTTGGCTTTTTCATCTTCAACGTAAGGCATTAGGTAGTCAGGATTACCATAAGACTGAAGCCAGAATAGCTGGTCCATAATTTTGGCCGCGGCTAAAAACTCTTTTAACATTTTGTGTTGATTGCTGCTGAGATGAGAAATGTCAGTGCTCAATGGTACAGATTTATAGATATCAAAGCGTGATTCACTATTTGTGGTGGCTTTGTATATTGGATCGGCTGGAGAAGTTGTCGTGGTGTCTCGACTACAGGCGGTTAAACCCATGCCTAAAATGATGCTGGAAATTAAAACGTGTTTTAGCATAAAAGCCCCGTTCAAATGGTAAATATCAAAACTAGAATCCCTTTTTCGCAGGTCTTTAAAAAATTGTCAATTTTGGCTTGCGCCATTTAACTAGATTGCTATAATGCGCGCCTATTCATTGAGGAGTGCTATCGCTTCAATGTCTTAATCTCTTGATAGCAGCGATGTCTTGGTTGTGCCCGGGTGGCGGAATTGGTAGACGCAGCGGATTCAAAATCCGCCGCCTTCGGGTGTGGGAGTTCGAGTCTCCCCCCGGGCACCATTCATCGTAATCTTATTATTTCCTGTAGTTAATTCTTAAAGTGACATCAAGTCTATTTCTGCGCGCACAATAAATACCAATGCATTCTTCCTGCTGGCGATGGCCGATGGGTTAACCACATATTGTAGGTCGGGCTGAAGTCTTAACCATGGAGTAATTTGACTGCTGTAGGTGAGTTCTATTGCCGTTTCGCCGCTGGTGGCTTTTTCTGTGTTTATAAGAAAGGGTGAAGTGGCGGAATAAGCTAATGCTATTCCCATGACATCGTCGGGACGTGACTCATTAAAGTTTTGTATTGTTACGCCTGCTCCAGTGTATTGATCTGAAGCATTAATATTTTTATCGGCAATACCTGCGCGAAACCACCAACCAATAGCATTTGCTTGATCGTCAGCAGCGCTCTCTACAATGCCGTATAAGCCATCATTATTACTGCTTCTGGTGCCGTCCATATACTCGCTATTTGAGGTGTAATGCCAAGCGCCAAGCGCATAGCGAAGGTTGCCACGGTTGATATTGAGCTCACTAGTGATTAGCGCGCCTTCCTCGCTATTAAGCTTGATTGTATTACGATGTGAGTTGTCAGGGTCACCAGGAACTGCATCAAAGATACCTACTTGCCATTGGGTGTTGTCATCGATTTGCCATTGCCAATTTAGGGCTAGTGAGGTAACTGGAAAAATAGATGGGCCATTATCGCCGGTTTGAGAAAAATCTGGGCCAATACCATGGGACGAGTTTAGAAACAGTCCCGCCGTATCGATGGCATCATAAAGGCCGTTGAGGTCGATTAAACCCACTTGCCAAGAGTGATGTGCTATGTCGTGTCTGTACCAAAGCTCATACAGTCTTATCATGCTTGTGTTGCCAATATTACTGACAACTTGAGCATCTCCTACATAGGTATCAGAGAAAGTATTACTATTGGTATAAAGTAATGTGCCACTCCATTCGCCTTGCTGAGTAGCCTGGCTTTTTGATAACTCAAAATTGTCTAAAAAAACTGTCCCACGTTTAAGTCCACCATCGAGTACTGAAGCTATGTCTGTTGTATAAACAGCCGACACTTCTGCATTGGCTATGCTTGATGCGAGTAATGTAAATATGAATAGTCTATGCAAAATGAGATCCTCTAGGAGAGTAAACTGTAGACTACTTTACCTTAAACTGCTGCATCATGGTCTGAAGCGAGGTCGCCATTTTGGCTAGCTCGTTTGCGGCGACTGCGGTTTGTTCGGCGCTGGTTGCACTGCCATGAATCGAATGATTTATTTGGGTGACGCTGTTTTGCATGTTTTCTGCAACGGCATTTTGTTCTTCTGTTGCTGCAGCAATCATGCTACTCATCGAATCAATTTGAGTGATCGAATCAGCAATCACGCCCAGAGATTCACCTGCTTGTGAGGCCTGTTCAACCACTGAGTTGGTTTGTTCACGCGAGTCATTCATAGACTGAGCGGCCTGCCTAGCTCCATGCTGTAGCTGTTCGATGATGGTGTTAATTTCTTGTGTAGAATCTTGTGTCCTGCCGGCGAGTGTTCGAACTTCGTCTGCTACCACAGCAAACCCGCGACCTTGCTCTCCTGCTCTTGCCGCTTCTATAGCAGCATTTAACGCTAGTAAATTGGTTTGTTCGGCAATGCTTTTAATGACATCTAATACAGTGGAAATATTTTCGCTATCTTGGCCAACTTTGGTGATGACGTTGGCGGTTGAGTCAATTTGATGGGACAGATTGCGAATGCCAATAAGCGTTTGATCGACCACTTGTTTGCCATGTTCGGTTTCGCTTCGGGTAGAGTTAACCGCATTCGCCGTGTCTGCAACATTTCGCGCAACCTCCATGACTGACTGGGTCATTTCCATCATGGCGGTGGCCATTTGATCAGTTTCGTTTTGCTGGTTTCTATTGTTTTGGCTAGATTCTGACATGGTCGCTGACATTTCTTCGCTGGTAGCACTAAGTTGGTTTGTCATGTCAGAAATGTTACTGATAATTTGTTGAAGCTTTTGCTGCATGGCCTTCATGCTTACGGCGAGTTGACCAAATTCATCTTGCCTATTTACACTGAAACGTGAGGTGAGGTCACCGTTAGCAATTTTATCCATCTCGTCTATTAACGATGGTAGTAAGGAAAGGCTTTTAGACACATTGATGAATAAAATAGCAACGCCTATGAGTACAAATATTGAGCCAATGATGACAGACCAAAGCGTGGAGTTTGAAAGTGACTCTTGAGTGGCTGCCGTTTCTCGGCTGATTGTAGTAATACGGGCGAGTGAAGCTTCAACTTCTGAAGACATTTGCTCTGCAACTTCGTCAAAGCCACTCATCATGGGATTGCCACCTGCAGGGCCATAATCAATGTAGGATTGGGTCATTTCTTTACCAACGCTATAAAATGCCTCAAAACTTTGGATCATTTCACGATATTTATTAGCGTTTTGTGGGTCATTTTTGATAAGCCGATTGGCTATTTTATAAAACTGTTGAGCGTATTCTTCTGCGTTATCAAAGCCATCGTTTAATCCATCCATGCCTCTGGTCGCAGCAATATCCTGAAGCCATTGTTGTACCTGGGCGACTGAGTACTTTAGTTCATGAGCGTCATTTAAATTTGGAAGGTAGATCTCAGCCATGTCATCAACACTGGTTTTTGTGGCAGCTGAGTTATAGAGCACAACAACGCCCTGGAGGATGACCACAGTAGCTAAAATAGCTGAAAGGATCCTAAATCTTGCGATAAGTGTATTTCCCAACATGTCAAACTCTCCGGCGTTAGTCTTTATCAGTGAAGAGTTTAATCGGCAGGAGATACGATTTCTTAAATAGGCATCAGCATTTTACAGCAGGTGAAGACAGTGCCACCGGTAAACATCGTTAGGTAGATATTTCCATTGAGTCTGGCTGCTAAAATAGCTGCAATTCCACCCCATAGGTAAGGGCTATTAATCGAGAGGTTAAGTTGCTGGTCATGGGTGAATAAAATAGGCCCTGTTATAGCGGCAAGTACAGCGGGACCACTGAAACTTAAAGCTCTTTTTGCATGTGGGCCAAGTCGTAGCGGCAAGTGTTTCTCAAGAAACAAGTAACGAGTTGAAAAGGTAATCGTCGCTAGCGCTAGGATGGTGCTAATCATACCTTTTGCCTCAGTATTTGTACTGAATAGCCAGCAGCCATTCCTGCAGATGCAGCAATAATTAGTCCTACTTGGCTATTGGTAGTAGTCATAAAGACTGCCACTGTCGCAGAAACTATCACGGCGGTGAGACTAGCCTCATCCTTGATATTGGGCACTAACAAGGCAATAAAAATCGCAGCAATAGCGAATTCAACACCTAGTTCACTTAAATCGGGTAATGACTGTCCACCAATTATCCCTATGGCAGTCCACAGGTTCCATGCAATATAAAAGCTGCCTCCCGCGCCAAGTGCATACCACAAACGGTATTTGGTTTTATAAGCCCTCCTGTCACCGGAGTGGGCAAATAATTCGTCGGTCAGCAAAAAACCAAGGCCGAGTCGCCAGCGAAGAGAGTGCGCTGACATTTTGTCTCGTAGATGAAGACCGTATAGGAAATGCCTAGAGCTTATAACGAAGGCGCTAAATAGCACTGCGCTTAGTGGTGTTCCGTTGGCGATGAGTTCGATAGCGACAATTTGCACCGCCCCGCCAAAGACTAAGGCTGATATAGCTTGAGCTTCCCAAGCGCTAAAACCGCGCTGTATTGCTAGTGATCCAAAAAGAATACCCCATGGAATGACAGCCAAGCTTAATGGGAGCATATCAATCATGCCTCGCCAAAGAGGGATAGTGCGATGATTTTTCATGATTCATTCACGTAAAAAAACACTAGCTTAATCAGGTGGGGTAGTAAGGGCAAGTCAACGGATATTAAAAAATGGCCCCAAGGGTGGGGCCAATAATCCGTCTGAATGGGTAAGTGGTTCGCTAAAAATAACCGGAAGTCACATTACGTAATGACTATAGAGCATTTGCTTTGTTCATGAATTGATCGATATCAAGAATGTCATAGGTTAAAAAATATTCAATATCGCTAAATACGTTTTGATAGCGATTTTATTCATGTTTTTTTGTCTCCAGGTGTTGACACTCAAAGGGGCGATCACTAATATACGCGTCCTCTGTACAGCACCCGTAGCTCAGCTGGATAGAGCAACTGGCTACGAACCAGTAGGTCGGGCGTTCGAATCGCTCCGGGTGCGCCATACAAACAAAAAGGCCCTTGTCGAAAGACAAGGGCCTTTTTGTTTGTATGGCTTTTACCCTGACGGTTTGACCCAATTCCCGTTCGATAAAAGGTGCCTATGGCGCCTTTTACAACGAGCAAGCATGCTTGCGAAGCCCGAAGGGGCATACTCGCACAAAGCGAGTATGATTTATCGCTCTGAATCTTCGTAGGTATTTACCTTGGTTTTCATATGGCCCTTGTCGAAAGACAAGGGCCTTTTTGTTTGTATGGCTTTTACCATGACGGTTTGACCTAATTCCCGTTCGATAAAAGGTGCCTATGGCGCCTTTTACAACGAGCAAGCATGCTTGCGAAGCCCGAAGGGGCATACTCGCCCAAAGCGAGTATGATTTATCGCTCTGAATTTGTGCCTTAATGTAACGATCGCCGCCCACAGGACTTCGATGTGACGATCGCTTTGCGTTCGCCATCCACTGGGCTTCCATGTGACGATCGCTTCGCGTTTGCCTGCATGGACGCAGGTATGCCGAATTCGTCGGGAACGAAATTCGGCCGCAATGGCGTCATATGTGACCCGAAGGGGCATACTCGCCCAAAGCGAGTATGATTTATCGCTCTGAATTTGTGCCTTAATGTAACGATCGCCGCCCACAGGACTTCGATGTGACGATCGCTTTGCTTTCGCCACCCACAGGGCTTCTATGTGACGATCGCTTTACGTTCGTCACCCACAGGGCTTCCATGTGACGATCGCTGCGCGTTCGCCACCCACAGGGTGTAAGTTCGTTGAAGGCGTTGTGGGACGTCGATGTGCCCAGAGGGATGTGGGGATACCGAATGTGTTGGGAACATAATTGGGCCGCACCGGCGTCAGTGTCACCTACAAAGTTACAAGCCCATGCCAAAGCAAGGGCTCGCTCTAATCAATTGAGGTTAGGTCAATGAAGTGCTCTGTAGATATCGGCAAAGCTATTGGCTCTGTCGCCAATGAGCAGTGGGATATGCAAAGCTCGTGCAATGTCACTTGCTGAAACAATACCTTGCAGGGTGTGGCCCTGTTGTTCATCGACGATTAATGCATGTTGGTCGCCATAGTACTGCATGGTCTGTAAGAGGTCGCCAATGCTTGCTTTGCGCAGTTCGCCAAGGGTAATTGCGTGAAGTTTTTCCTTGGGTAGCATGACTTCTCTAACCGTCAGGTCGCTTCTCGATAAGCCTAATTTAGTACTGGCACTCATAACCTTTGAAGACTGTAGATCCAGTAAGCTAATAATGCCTTTGAAGTGCTCTTCACTATCAATGACTAAATTCATTCTTACGTGGGTTTTGCGCATCATTTCAAGCGCTGCATCAATACTTGCCGTAATCTCCAGCATGCGGGGTTGATACTTTTTGAAATCGGTAAATACCAGCATGGCGGTATCGTCTAATTTAACGTGATGCTGTTCTATGGGTTGTTGGACGGTGTATACCGAAGTCATATCAAATGTGGGTAATGTACGAAATGGTTTCATGGTTTTTCTCCAAAAAATTAAAAGGGATTAAGATATTTGGAGTGAAGTTGGCGGTCCTCGAGGTACTACCTTATACCACGGTGTTGTCGCAGCCGCGGTCAATAACCATTCTGAAAAGATTGGCTGGGTAAGATTTCGGAAGGTAAGAGCTTGTGCTTGGGGTAGAGGCGCTGCTTTATCTTCAAGTTCGAAAACGACCGTGTCTTGGACGTCAAGGAACCGTGCCGTGTTGTCGATTTGATGAAGTTCGCTAAACGCTAAGCTACCCAGTAAAACTAGGCATAATATCCAATTCAGGTTATTCACTCGCGTTGAAATTAGCATAGCTCTTCCTCAATGCTCTTAATTTAATATTAATCTAGATTCTCAACAAAGCCAGAAAATTTCTTTCAAGCCTTGTTATTAATGATGCTATTGTCATAGGAACTTAGGATAATTTTGTGGTCTAATTAATTATCTATCGGGAGATGATTATGGATAGAAGACAATTTTTACACCGTGCGTCGCGTTATGCGGCCGCTGCGGGTGCCGGTGTTGCGGCTACCCAAGCAGCCCATGCTATTGATACCCAATGGCAACAAGCTGCTCAAGCCATGGATTCACAGTGGCAAAAAGCCAATGAGGCAATGCGAAATGAGCTTGAAGAGATTAAGTCTCAGTATGCCGCCATGGATAAGCGTACGAAATTGATGATGCGTGCCATGCTAGCTTTAGCAGGCATTGATATTTTACTTTTGGTTTGATTCTATAGGTAGGCGCAATGTAAACGTTGTGCCGTGCCCCTCTTTAGAAGTAACGCTAAGTTCTCCATGGTGATCTTCCACAATTTTGTGTGCTATTGCCATGCCCATGCCTGTTCCTTCGCCTATTGGCTTAGTCGTAAAAAACGGCATAAACAGGTTTTCAATGGTGTGCTTTGACATGCCATGTCCATTGTCTTGGATGTGGGTAATTACCTCTTTACCATCGGTTTCAGTGGTTATTTTAATCAGTGGTTTTTCGCTGCTTCTAGTGGCGTGAGCTGCATTGACAATAATGTTTAAAATAACTTGATTGATTTCACTTGGATTGCACCTTACATGGGGAAGATCTTGTAAGTCTAATTCTACAGTTATTCCTTGCTTAATTTCGGATTGAATGAGTCTGAGAGTACTTTTAATCCCGTCATTGATATCGCTGCTCACTCGTTCACCTTCCTGGGAGCGAGCGAAATTACGCAAGCTAAGTACAATTTTTTTTACGCGCTCAAGGCCTTCAAGCGTTTCACCCATCAACATAGGGAGATCGCTATCAAGATAATCTAAATCGAGTAATTTGATTTCTTGATCGAGTCGTTCAGCTTTATCTTGGGTCATGATAACGCGCATTTCTTTTATAAATTCAAACAGTTTGTGGTAAGCACGATGGTATTCTTCGAGTGCTGAGATGTTACTGGTCACAAAGGCTAAAGGGTTGTTGATTTCATGAGCAACGCCCGCTGCAAGTGTGCCAAGCGTGGCCAGTTTTTCTTGCTTTAGCATGCTGGCTTGCTGTTGAATCAAGCGCTCATTGGTTTTGCTAAGCTCGATATTACGTTGGTGAAGCATTCGAGTTTTGTCTTCGAGTAATTGCTCTGCCGCACGGCGTATTTTGCGCTCGCGCTGATAGGCAATTTCAAAGTGCTTGCTCGATTCGTCTGACACTATTTAATACTCACTTCAAAATGACAGTTTTCTGCTCCATTATGCATGCAGATAGGATGGTTGATTGTGATTTCATTGCCATAGCGAGCAGCCGCACCTCTAATTAAACCCTCGGCAAGAATACAGAGTTTACGAGGTGACTTATATACCATAGTCAGCTCATTTGGACCTTTGTCGATATATTCAAAGCGGGGTAAGTTGGGGTTGGTATAAAGTTTTAGGACTTCGCCGTGAATAACGGTATCAACGCTCAAGAGAAATTCTTTTAAATCATTCGCTTGTTTTACAAATATTGGATGCCTGGCATCTAATTGATCAAATAAGTATTCACCAAAACTTCCTACTACAGCTTCAGCGGGAAGATCCAATGCTTTGCATATCTCACCCACGAGGGCGAAAAGTTCTTCATCAGAGTAACTCTCACCAGAGGTATATATGCCGTCGCTGCCGCTGGCTTCAAGAATAGCATTCCAACTGGCCATGCCTGCGGTTTCAATGACCATTTCTTCTAACACATTAAATATGACGCCCTTCATGGATTTCTCCTTTTTTATTTTTCTTAATATAGTGCAAATAAAAAAATTACGGGCTTTTTAAGACTTATTTTATTGTTCTTTTGGGAAACTTTGCAGGTCGTTTTTCCTGGGCCGCTTGCATAGCCTCAATCATATCGACGGAAATACATTCGTCAACTTGAGGTTCAATAAGTGCTCTCATGTCGCTATGGTCGGTGTTGATCGTTGCATCAGCAAGGCTTCGTTTGATGTGCTGCATTGCTCGTGGTGCATAGGAAGCTATTTGGCCGGCCATGCTATACGCTGCTTGGTAAAGTTCTTCCTCGCTGGAAAAGCTATTATTGACCCAGTGCCATTGCAAGGCTTCTTTTGCGCTAAAATTTCTCCCTGTAAAGGCAAGCTCGCGCGCAACGCCTTGGGGTAATTGGCGAGGAAGTCGTTGCAAGCCACCCAGGTCTGGAATAATCCCCAGTTGAATTTCCTTCACGGAAAAAACGGCATCCTGGGTACATAAACGGATATCTGCGCTACTAGCGAGTTCTACGCCAGCTCCAATACAAGCGCCATGTATTGCAGCAATGACGGGTACGTCTAGTTTTTCTAATGCCTGAAACGCATCTTGCATGGCTTCAATTTCTTGTATTCTTTGCCGGCGTCCCGCCTCATCAGTTTGCCCAACAAATACTTGTTGGGCAAACTTTAGGTCGATGCCGACACAAAAATGTTTTCCTTCGCCAGTAATCACCACGGCATGGACTTCTGGGTCGCGCTGAAGCTGTTCTATGGCAAGTGGAAATTCTTTCCAAAAGTCTGCACCAAGTGCATTTCCAACACTGGGTTTGGAAAGTTGTAAAGTGGCAATATTTTTATCGATATGGCACGAAATCACGCTTAAGTTGCTCCATGGTAGACATACAATTAGTGCTTATTGTAAATACATTGTCCAATATTGGGCGATCACTTCGCGACACAGCGATGCTTAATTATAGGAGAAAGCCATGCTCAAACGCCGTTTTACTGAAGAGCAACAGATGTTTCGCCAGGCCTATCGAAAGTTTTTAAACGATGAGCTTGTGCCTAATATGGAAGAGTACCGCAAGCAGGGTATTGTTGATCGTGAGATCTTCCGTAAGGCTGGTGAGCTTGGTTTTTTGATGGTTTGGCCAGATGAGACGTTTGGAGGTATGGGCGATAACGACTTTCGTTTCGAGCAGATCATCATTGAAGAAAATGTTAACGCCCATACCGGAGACTGGTATGCAACCCTTCACAGTCGTTTGGTAGGACCTTACTTTACTCGTTTTGGTAACAAAGAGCAGCAGGAGCGATTTTTACCCCAGTGCGTTACTGGCGAAAAGATTTTGGCGATAGCCATGACCGAGCCGGATGCGGGCAGTGACTTGCGTGGTATGCGCACTAACGCGGTAGATATGGGTGATCACTATTTACTCAATGGAAGTAAGACTTATATCTCCAATGGTATTAATTCAGACGTCATTATTGTGGCGGCTAAATCTGACCACATTAATAACCCTAAACAAATCGGTCTTTTCATTGTAGAGAGAGGCATGGAGGGTTTTGAGCGTGGCAGAAACCTAGAGAAGTTGGGCCAAAAAGCTCAGGATACTGCGGAGCTGTTCTTTAATAATGTCAAGATTCCTAAGGAAAATGTGTTGGGGGATCCTGCCAAAGGCATGCATTATTTGATGGAAGGTTTGGCTGAAGAAAGGCTTTTAGGTACGGTTGAATACATTACCCGAGCTCAAAAAGCGATTGATATCACGGTAGATTTTGTTAAGCAGCGCAAACTTTTTGGTCAATCTTTAGCGGAATTTCAAAATACTCAATTCCTGTTAGCCAAATTGCAGGCTGAAGCCGATAGTTTACAAGTCTACGTTGATCACTGTGTCCAGTCCTTTAATGCGGGGGACTTCACGTCGGTTGATGCCGCCAAAGCTAAATACTTAACAGCTGAGTTTGCTTGTCGCTGTATCGACGATTGCTTACAGCTGCATGGTGGAGCTGGGTATATGGACGAATATGCCATTTGCCGTATGTATACCGATGTGCGAGTTGCTCGAATTTATGCGGGTTCCAGCGAGGTTATGCAGTTAATTATTTCGCGAGATATGTTAGCGGGTGAGAGAACTGACTTTGTGGATCGTGACATCGAAATAGAGTAGTGCTAATCAGCAAAAAAAAGGGCGCCTAGGCGCCCTTTGTCGTTCTGAATCAATTATACAATTGACTTCATAGCTGTCATGTAACCGCGCAATTCTTCACCGACCAATTCGACGGGGTGGTAGCGAATTTCTGAGTTAACTTCGATCAGCTTGCGGTTATCCACGCCTAGATCGTCTAGTACTAAGCCAGTACCGATCACGTCAGTGCCAACTTTTTCCATGAACTCAGTGAGCAACGGACGACAAGCGTGATCGAACAGGTAACAGCCATATTCAGCAGTATCTGAAATGACTACGTTCATTTCATAAAGCTTCTTGCGAGCGATCGTGTTAGCAATCAATGGTGTCTCGTGAAGTGATTCGTAGTAAGCCGACTCTTCAACGATGCCTGCAGCAACCATGGTTTCGAATGCAAGCTCAACGCCAGCTTTGACCATGGCTACCATTAAGATGCCGTTGTCATAGTATTCTTGCTCGCTGATTTCAACATCGCCAGCAGGTGTCTTTTCAAATGCCGTTTCCGCCGTAGCAGCGCGCCATGTGTGGAGGTTTTTGTCGTCATTCGCCCAATCTTCCATCATGGTGCGAGAGAATTCGCCCGACATGATGTCGTCTTGATGCTTTTCGAAAAGGGGACGCATGATATCTTTAAGTTCGGCGGCCAATTCAAATGCAACAATCTTGGCAGGGTTAGACAAACGGTCCATCATGTTGGTGATGCCACCTTGCTTGAGACCTTCTGTTACAGTTTCCCAGCCATATTGGATCAATTTAGCCGCGTAACTAGCATCGATGCCTTCGCTTACCATTTTATCGAAGCATAAAATCGATCCCGTTTGTAGCATGCCACACAAGATGGTTTGCTCACCCATAAGGTCGGATTTAACTTCGGCGATGGGTGATGACTCCAATACGCCAGCACGATCACCGCCAGTAGCCGAGGCAAGTGCTTTAGCGATTTCTAGGCCTTCGCCTTTAGGGTCATTTTCACGGTGAACAGCGATCAGAGTTGGTACGCCAAAGCCACGCACGTATTCAGCGCGAACTTCAGAACCTGGGCATTTGGGACACATCAATGTCACGGTGAGGTCTTTGCGGATTTGCATGCCTTCCTCAACCAAGTTGAAGCCGTGCGCATAGTCTAGGCAGGCACCTTCTTTCATCAGTGGCATAACAGCGCTTACAACGGCGCTATGTTGCTTATCTGGAGTCAGGTTCATTACCACATCAGCGGTAGGGATCAGCTCTTCATAAGTGCCAACGGTGAAACCATTTTCGGTGGCGTTTTTCCATGACTGGCGCTTTTCAGCAATAGCCTCAGCACGCAGTGCATAGGCAACATCCAGACCGCTATCGCGCATGTTAAGGCCTTGGTTTAAGCCTTGCGCACCACAGCCAACAACCACAATTTTCTTGCCTTTGAGGTATTCGCAGCCATTGGCAAACTCTGATTGATCCATAAAGCGGCATTTGCCTAACTCTTCAAGCTGAACACGCAATGGAAGCGTGTTGAAATAATTCTGACCCATGGGAATCTCCAACTGGTGATTTAAAAGTTGGCCTATTCTAATGGCTTTGCCATATTGCGTAAAATGAAATATATGAAACTATATGTTTCGAATATTGCAACAACCTAAGGATTACCTAAGCAGACTCGCTAGTGTTACAGTGCAAAAAAAATAAGGATTTAACTCATGCTGCAATATATGCAGACCAACTACTTAATTCTGTTAGCTTTTGTCTACGCGGTGGGTTTATTTCTCGTAGCAGCTCGAGCAGAAAAAGTTAAGCGAATGCCACGTTGGATTGGGCAGTCTGTCTATAGTCTTTCGCTCGCCGTTTATTGTACCTCTTGGACTTTCTTTGGTGCTGTAGGTATGGCGGCTGAGAATGGGTGGAGTTATTTTGCTATTTATTTAGGGCCAATATTATTGTTTTTATTAGGGTGGCCTTTTTTAAGAAGGTTGTTGATTTTTAGCAATAGAAACAAAATAACCTCAATTGCTGATTTTGTTGGTTCTCGCTTCGGTAAACGGCAAGTCTTAGCGTCTTTAGTGACTATTATTGCAGTGGTTGGAACATTGCCTTATATCGCCTTGCAACTGCGGGCGGTATCTTTAGCTTGGGCAGCCATCGATACACCGCCCGGTGATGTATTGCGCGTGGGGCCAGGCACCAGCTTTATTGCGGCCATTGTCATGGCGTGGTTTGCTATTTTATTTGGAACCCGCGTTGGCGACGGCAGCAATAAGATGAGGGGATTAATATCGGCTGTCGCGGTTGAATCTATTATCAAGTTGCTGGCGTTTGTAGCCGTTGGCATCATGGCTTGGCAGTTACTGCCTAATCCTGTGTCAGATATTTCACGTTACTTCTCCTCGACTGATAAATTACCTAGTTCCACCTTTATTACCCAAGCAGTCCTAGCGATGATTGCCATTGTCTGCTTGCCCAGGCAGTTCCATGTCATGGTGGTAGAGCCCCATACTCGACGAGATATACGGACTGCAAGGTGGACTTTTCCGCTTTATTTGGTGATTTTTTCGCTCATGGTAATGCCCATTGCTGTGGCAGGTTCACATTTTTTTGTCGGTACATCGGTGCCCTCCGATCTGTATGTTCTGCAATTACCTATGTTCCTGGGCGAGAATAATTTAGCGGCTATTGCTTTTATTGGTGGTTTGTCAGCCGCAACGGGAATGATCATTGTGGCCTGTGTCACCCTGTCTATCATGATTTCTAATGAGCTTGTTGTCCCTATCTTGCTCAATCTTGGTCGGCGTGGCAATTTGCCTCGTCGCATGGCGGGTGACTTGAGAATGGTTCGTCGTGTCACTATCGTTTTAGTGATGATATTGGCTTGGTTGGCGGAAACATCTCTGCAGCCCCCGGGAGGCTTGGCCTCTCTAGGGTTAATCAGTTTTGCCGCTGCCGCTCAGTTTATGCCTGCTGTACTCGCTGGTCTATATTGGTCTGGCGCTCACCGCAACGGTGTTTTGTGGGGCATGTTTTTTGGGATTTTGGTGTGGGCGTATACGCTTTTCATACCCGCCTTTTTAAGCTATGACCATCCTCTTATGGTGGAAGGGCCTTGGGGTATTACCATGCTCGCGCCCTATCGGTTGTTCGGTTTGTCTTTTTTGGATCCTCTTACTCACGGTGTTTTCTGGAGCTTATTTGTCAACGTTGCCATTTTGTATTGGATGTCACGCCGCAGTCGCTTCAATACATTGGATTTCCGTCAAGCGGAGGCATTTACCAATCTTCGTTCACGTTTTAATTATCGACAGCAGGATTTTGAACTGACGTCAATTGAAAGTCGCCAATTACAAGCGGTATTAGACCCTCTGTTAGGTGAAACCCGCAGCGGTAATTTATGGAACGATTTTGAACAGCGTCTGGGGCATCGCCTATTACCCCATGACAAGGTACCGCGCTTTGTTGTGCAGGATGTTGAGACAAGTTTAGCCAGAATTATTGGTGCAGTCTCATCCCACAGAGTAATAGAGTTGTTGCGCCGACAAGAGCCTATGCAAATCGAAGATTTTGTCAGCTTCATTGGCGGCAGTAATCGTGTTGCTCGTTTTTCTCAAGATTTGCTGCAAACGACGCTTGAGAATATGCCCCAAGGGATAAGCGTTGTCGATAAAGATCTCAATTTGATGGCCTGGAACAAGCAATACGAGAGAATGTTTAATTTCCCTCCGCGGCTATTGTATGTGGGCTGCCCGATCGAGCGCGTTTATAAATTCAATGCCGGCAGGGGGATGTTGGGAAGTGATGATGACGATATTGAAATATTGGTATCTAAGCGTCTTGGGTTGCTTAAAGCAGGCGATCCCTATCGCATTGAGCGCGTTCTGCCTAACAGTACTGTCGTTGAAATTCGTGGAACACCATTGGGAGATGGTGGTTATGTCACCACCTACACAGACATCACTGATTATCATAATGTTTTAGATGAATTGGAGGGTGCCAAAACTTTCTTGGAACAACGCGTACAGGAGCGAACGGAGGAGCTTTCGGCGGCCAATGAGTCAATGCGACAGGAAAACGTATTGCGGGCGCGCCTGGAAGATGAGCTCAATCAAGCCTATGCCTCCAAAACACAGTTTTTAGCCGCCGCGAGCCATGATTTATTGCAACCTATTAATGCTGCTAGGCTATTCGTCAGTGCTATGCAAGCGCGCTCAGAAATTGCAGCAGAGCCCAATTTACAAGACGAGGTGGGGCATATCGATGATGCCCTATCCGGTGCAGAAAGCTTGATCAATGCTCTGCGGGAAATGGCAAGGTTGGATTCGGGTAAATTTAGTGCCAAGCGAGAAAATTTCAATATAGATGATTTAATGTCGACCCTTACCCGTGAGTTTGCTCTTTTTGCCGAGCAAAAAGGTTTGCAACTGCGCTATGTGCCTTGCAGAGCTTGGGTGTATTCCGATCCTGCGCTTCTCAGGCGTGTGTTACAAAACTTTTTAGCCAATGCTGTGAGGTATTCGGAGAGGGGCCGAATAGTGTTTGGCTGTCGCCGACTTAAAAATGGTGTGCAAATTCAGGTGTGGGATACGGGTTTGGGTATTCCTGAGAGTGCCATGGATCGTATCTTCAAAGAGTTTGAGCGCTTGTCTGACAGTAGAAATACTGAAGGTAATAAAGGGCTTGGCCTAGGGCTTTCTATCGCGCGTCGAATTGCGCAAATACTTGGCAATGAATTAGTGGTCAAAAGTAAGCTGGGTGTTGGCTCAATGTTTGGCATTACGGTTGACCGGGGGCGTCCTGTTGCTAAGGAGGAGCAAAAACCCAAAGTCATGGGTGATTTAAAAGGTGTCACCGTCTTGTGTGTTGATAATGAGCAGCATATCGTCAGAGGAATGCGCGCCCTTTTGGAGCAATGGGGCTGTCATGTTGTCACGGCGGCTAATCTACATGACTCTTTGACCAACTGGACGTCATCAATTCCGCCCGACATGATCATTGCTGACTACCATCTCGATGAGGGGGAGCTGGGTACCGAGTTGATTGAAACCTTGCGGCTTCACTGGAGGCAGACGCTTCCGGCGATCATTATCTCTGCTGACGACGGCGAATTGGTGCGTGAACATGCCAAAAAGATGGGGGTGCATTATTTATCAAAGCCCGTACCGGCTGCGAGCTTGCGAGCAACGATGAGGAGTATGACTCGCGAAACAAAACGCGCCTAGTTTAGGCTAGGCGCGGGGATGTCTAACTGACTGATAGCGAGTACGGCTTGGGTGCGTGAACTGACGCCAAGCTTTCTAAAAATCTCTGTGACATGGGCCTTCACGGTGGCTTCGGTCACATTGAGTTCGAACGCTATTTGTTTATTGAGAAGCCCCTCGGCTAGCATAATGGCGACCTTAAACTGTTGAGGAGTTAGCTGTGACATCAGCTGACTAATATCGATGTCGTTACTATCCTCCAAGCTTTCTAGATTTACACCACATTGGGGAGGGATGTAGATATCCCCCATCGTTACCACTTCAATAGCTCGAGCAATCTCACTGGGTTCGGCGCTCTTTGATAGAAAACCTGCAGCGCCTTGAGCGATCGCTTTACTGATCACGTCGTCACTGTCGTTGGCGGAAATCATGACGACTGGGATGTGTGGGAAGTTGTTGACCATATAAATGAGTCCACTAAAGCCCTTCGCGCCAGGAATATGAAGATCTAACAACACTAGTTGAATGTTGTGATCGCGTTGACAGATATCTTGAAGAGCACTGATGTCGGGTGCTTGTAAAATATTTAATGCATGATTGCTATGCTGGCTTATGGTTTGTGTCAGGGCAGCTCTGAACAGTGGATGATCATCAGCTATTACCAGGTTTGCAATAGGGGCCAAAAGTATATTCTCCGATATGGGTATCGAATCGATTAAGTTTGCTGGATATGGACAGCCATATCTTAAACGGTTCGAATTGATCTTTTTCTTATGTCGTTAGACTTTAGTCGAATATAGACTAATGGCTAATAGGTTTACAAGTCTTCATGTTGCAGTCTAACGCTTGGTGATTACCAATAAACACAATAATTCTCATGAGGGAAACAACATGAAAACAATGCAGAAAGGCTTGCTCGCCGGTGCTGTGGCGCTCGCTTTCGCGGCTCCATCAATGGCCGCTTTTACCGTTGACTTAGGAGATCAAGGCAGTATTTCCTTTGGTGGATATTTAAAAATGGACGCTCGTCACGTGTCTGGTGATATTCCATTTACTAACTACTGGCGCAGCCAAGGCGCTTCTTCAGCCGTTGATACAGCATCTACCGCGTTCTCCATGAAAGAGTCACGTTTAACAACGACTTACAAGCGCAATGGTGTCACTGCCTATGTGGGCTTTGACCTCTATGGTGCGTCTGATGGCAACGAAGTGGTTTCAAACTCGGAGAAACTCCGCCTTCGCCAAGCGTTTATTTCATACAACGGTTGGAAGGTTGGTCAAGCTTGGTCGGCAGCCACTAACCTAATTGCTATTCCTGAAGCTGTCGACTTTGCTGGCCCCTTGGTAGGCATGGTGTTCGTTCGCCAGCCGCAAATTCGTTACACCTCTGGCAACTGGACTTTTTCGGTTGAGAACCCAGAAACTTATGCAAGTGGTTTAATTGCTGGTCGTGCAAATGGTGCGGGTACCACGTCATCAAACACTCAGGAAACTATTCCTGACTTTATTACCTCTTATGCCACTAGTGGCGACTGGGGCAATATCCAGGTCAATGGCATTGTGCGCAGCATAGATGAAGGTGGTGCTAATCACACGGCAACCGGTATTGGTGCAGCGGCTAAATTGAAGTTTGGTCAAGATGATGTGCGCATGCAGCTAAATGTTGGCGAGTGGGGCCGTTATATTGGTGGCGGTCAAGGTGTTGAGCTTAATGATTTTGATGGTGATGGCGATATGGAAATGGATTCAACCGTTGCTTATACCATCGCTTATCGCCATGTGATGGGTGACGGCTGGCGCACTAATATCTACTACGGTGGTCTGGATGGTGATGAGTCAAAACGTGATCGTCGCCACTTTGGTGCGAACCTCATGACGACACTTGCTCCCGGTATTACTGGTGGCTTGGAAGTAGGTCGCTACACCGTTGGCGACGGTGATACAAACCTCAGTTCAAAATACGTTCAGATGATGGTTAAGTTTGGTCTGTAAATAAGTTGTTTGTGCTCAATCGGTCGGGCTTTGCCCGACCAAATCATTAATAATTTTAATAATTGGAGGGTCTATCATGGCTTTCAAAAGTGAAGAAGACGCAAAGGCCTATTGGTCAGAAAACGTTAGCCTCATGGTTAAGTTGATGGTTATTTGGTTTGTGGTCTCATTTGGATGTGGCATTTTATTTGTCGATGTTCTTAATACCATCCAAATCGGTGGCTATAAATTGGGCTTCTGGTTCGCCCAGCAAGGCTCTATTTACTCTTTCTTGGGATTGATTTTTTATTATTCCAAGGCGATGGGTAAGTTGGATGCTAAATACGGCGTAGACGGCGAATAGGAGATATACCATGGATTTACAAACCTTAACGTATATCGTTGTCGGTGCAACATTTGCACTGTATATCGGTATCGCAATTTGGGCCAAAGCTGGCTCGACAAAAGAATTCTATGTTGCCGGTGGTGGTATTAACCCTGTGGCGAATGGTATGGCAACGGCGGCAGATTGGATGTCGGCAGCGTCATTTATTTCAATGGCTGGTTTGATCGCGCTTTCTTACGGCGGTAACGGTGGCTCAGTATTCTTGATGGGCTGGACCGGTGGCTATGTGATTTTGGCCATGTTGCTTGCACCTTACCTTCGCAAGTTTGGCAAATTTACGGTGCCTGAGTTCATCGGTGATCGCTATTATTCAAATAGCGCCCGTGTGGTGGCGGTGATTTGCTTGATTATTTGTTCAGTAACCTATGTTATTGGTCAAATGAAAGGCGTTGGCGTAGCTTTCTCTCGCTTCCTCGAAGTTGATTACGATACTGGTTTATACATCGGTATGACCATCGTATTCATCTACGCGGTATTAGGTGGCATGAAAGGTATTACTTACACTCAGATTGCTCAGTACTGTGTATTGATTTTTGCCTACACTATTCCTGCCATTTTCATCTCTTTGAAATTGACGGGTAACCCATTGCCTCAGTTAGGCTTGGGGAGCACGCTAGCAGATGGTACACCCTTGCTGGTTAGA
>Ga0209962_1000147_pt1 | contig 22624 bp, 18 predicted proteins | sample SalPonA_C_H2O_MG_FD_185722 | JGI IMG/M metagenome (GOLD analysis project Ga0209962, IMG submission 185722) | Water microbial communities from South San Francisco under conditions of wetland restoration - Salt Pond MetaG R2A_C_H2O_MG (SPAdes)... | ecosystem: Environmental > Aquatic > Non-marine... | reverse complement strand
CAAGCCGTAATAAGTCGCTTCTGCCTTCATCATGGCCGGGCTTTCACAGCCACGGTATTTGCTATTGGTAAGAAATGCTGCCGGAGTGGCATCGGTGATACTAGCCGTTGTGACTACTCCGGTGGCTATGCCGGCTTTGGCAGCCAATTGCATGATGGTGGGAAGTGCTTCATTAGTTTTTGCTCGGCTGCTGATTCGGCCTGCAGAAGTAACAACACCTGTGGCTATGGCACTGGCCGTGTTAGCAGAATCTGCTACATAAACGGGTTTGCTTGGGTCTTTCTCGTCAACTGTGAGAACGGCAACGCTGCTGCGCACTGGCATTTTATCGAGCGTTAACTGACCGGCAGGCCCTGCTAGATAGTTACGCGCTATGGTCACTTGTTGGTCGTCCATGCCATCACCGATGATCAATATGATGTTTTTAGTGGGCGTGGCAAAACTGGTCGCGCTGCAAAAGGCTAATGATAAACCTAGGCAAATGTGGTTAAATTTTTTCATTATGTTCTTATTCCAATAATAAACTTAGGAAACACTCTATGAGAAAGTTACTGCTCTGCCTATGGCTTTCTGTGCCTTTATTGGCGACTGCACAATCACAGATAATGGAGGGGTTTCCTCCGGCTCGAGACAAGCAAGTCCACGTTTCCAATGCATTAATCCCACCATACAGTCATTGGGCGATGCATAATCCTGGGCAGTTGTATCCCTCGCAGCGAATCCCCAGGGATGGAGCAATAAAGCCCCTACCTACCGACATTATGCATTCGCTCGCAGATATAGAAGTAGCTCAAGGCCTAAGTTTTGAACGCGCATTTGAAGATAACTACGCCGATGGTGTGGTGGTGCTGCATAAAGGAACCATGGTTTACGAACAGTATTTCCATGGTATGCAGGCGAGTGATCACCACATTTGGTATTCAATGACAAAATCGTTGGTCACCGCTGCCTTGGGAGTTCTGGTCGACCAAGGTAAGGTCGATGTCGAAAAATCCCCCGCTTATTACATTCCTGAACTTAAAGGAAGCGCCTATGAGCGCACTAAAATTAGCCAAGTACTCGATCATATGTCGGCGCTTTCATTTAAAGAAAATTACACCGATCCTGAATCTGAGTTTCTCAAATATTATGCGCCAACGCTCAATATGATTCACTTGCCTGGTGCACGTGATGCCTTGCCAATGGATACCGAAATCCTTGGTTCGTGGGACTTTGCCGCAAAATTTGCCAAGCCCAATCCAGCCCTACTACCAGGCGAGGCGTTTGAATATAACTCAAGTAATGCCGATGTGATTGGTTGGTTAATCGCTAAAATCAGTGGCCAAAATGTGGGTGATTTTATCCAACAGCATATTTGGTCAAAACTTGGCGCTGAACACGACGCGGCGATTATTGTCGACCGTGCGTTAATGCCGGTAGCGACGGGGGGTATGTTAAGTACTCTGCGCGACGCTGCTCGTTTTGGGCAAATGGTTATGCAGATGGGTGAATACAACGGTCAGCAAATACTACCTGCCTCATGGATGGCTGAAATCACCGACTATGATCCATACCACATGGAGGCAATGGCGAGTAGCCCGATTTATAAGGATAACGACTGGGTTGCATACAACAATATGTGGTGGCAGTTGGACAAGACGCGTGGTGAATTTGTCGCTACGGGAATCTATGGACAGGTTATCTACATTAACCGTGATAGCCAGACCGTCATTGCGTATTTTTCAAGCCAGCCGACCGCATCGGCGGCACGCAATCCAGGTTACCAAGCCAAACTCCGTGCGGCACGTTTTATGGCGGATTATTTGGCCGCGGAATAGCCACCTTTGGGAATAAGTAAGGAATACAGGCCGAACATCAGCGCGGTACACACGACGATAACAATCACCATGGGCCGCGCGCTATTGTCGTATATTGCTCCTAGTAATGCGCTACCAAAAGCGGCGCCGAGCATTTGTATACATCCCATTAATGACGAGGCGGTACCTGCTTTTTCAGGGAAGTTTTGTAGCGCGCCATTGACTAAAACCGGCGTAAAAATGCCAGCGCCTAGAGCGGCAAAGCTATAGAAAAAGCAAAGCGTAAATGCCGTTTCCCACTCAGCAAAGTTAAACCACAAATTCATGATTGCAGCAAATGTCATTAATGCAGCTGAAAGAGGTACAGAGCGGGTGAAGCCTCTCTTACGCCATTTTGTACCGAGCATAGTGCCACCCACATATCCGGCGTTAACCAGTAAATAGTACATGCCAAATCCCACCTCGCTTACGCCATAGACGTCAATCAAAATGAAAGAGGCACTAGATAAAAAGGCGTAATGCATAAATAGCATGGTACCGTTGGGTATAGCGTAAGCTAAAAACTCACGGTGCTTTAAAATACTCCAGAAATTCATCACCATTCGTCGAGGATGTAATGATTGGATATGGTCAGGATTGAGAGTCTCTGGTAGTGCTCGGTAGCTAATAACAAGCGTAATGATTCCCACTGCCAACAAAAACACAAACGTTGATTGCCAGCCGGACTGAGCCACCAAAAAGCCGCCGATAATTGGGGCCATCGTGGGTACAATGGCCATGGTTGAGCTCACAATTGAAAGGGCGTGCAGACCGGCGGCAGGGCTGTAGGTATCGCGGATTATCGCTCTGCCCAACACCATGCCGGTAGAAGCGCCTAGCGCTTGAAGCGTTCGAAAGGCTATCAAGCTGGCGATGGATTCGGCAAAAATACTGGCGATGCTACCAATGATGAAGATGATCAGACTAATATGCATCACCGGGCGTCGGCCATAGCGGTCAGCAAAGGCGCCACAAAATAATTGAGAAAAGGCTAGACCGAGCATATATGCCGTCAGTGTCAGTTGGATTTGATCGGGGCCGACAGAGAAGGCTTCTGCCATGGCGGGGAACGCCGGCATGTGAATAGCTGTCGCCAAGGGGCCAACCATCGAAATTAAGACTAAGAGGGCTAGTAGGCGAAAGGAGTGATCGTCGTTCTGAGACACTAAAGATCCTCAAAAAGCATTATTCTACGCTTTATTTCCATAGTTACCGTATGGTTTTTTGCCATTGTGAAAATAAATCAGCAAGTTTAAGCTCTAGTAAAAGGAGTCGACGATGGGCACGATTAAAACCTTGTCTAGCAAGGTAGTATACAAGAATAAATGGATGACTGTTCGCGAAGACGTCATACAAAGACCAAGTGGCGCCCAAGGTATTTACGGGGTGGTGGAAAAACCCGACTTTGCGGTTATCTTGCCTATTCAAGATGGTCGTATCCACTTGGTACAGCAATACCGCTATAGCCTAGGCCAGCGGTATTGGGAGGCACCGCAAGGCGCCTGGGAAGAACGCCCCGATATCGATCCTTACGAATTGGCTCAAGCCGAATTAAGACAAGAAACAGGTTTAACGGCGGGCCAGATGACTGCCGTGGGTAAGCAGCATTTGGCCTATGGGTTTTGTACTCAGAGTTACCATATTTTTGTGGCCACAGATCTCAGCATGAGTGCGAAAGAATTAGATGTTGAAGAGGAAGACTTAGTCTCTCAATGGTTCGATTTAGCAGAGTTCGAGCGTATGATCATTGAGGGCCAGATTCTCGATGCCAGCACGGTGAACGCCTACGGCCTCGCTAAAATGAAAGGAATTTTGTCATGATCGATTTGTACACTGCAGCAACGCCTAACGGTTGGAAGGCGTCGGTAGCACTTGAAGAAATGGGCTTAGATTACAACGTCATTGCCGTGGATTTAGCGGCCAACGAGCAAAAAGCCCCCGACTATCTCGCCATAAATCCCAATGGTAGGATTCCGACCATTATTGATCGAGACAATGGTGACTTTGCTGTTTTTGAAAGTGGTGCCATTTTGTTATACCTGGCACAAAAGACAGGTATGTTCTGGTCAAATGACCCCAAGCAACAGTCTGTTATTACTCAATGGCTAATGTTTCAAATGGGCGGCATAGGTCCTATGATGGGGCAGGCTAATGTTTTTTATCGCTATTTTCCTGAAAAAATTCCAGCGGCCATTAATCGTTATCAGTCAGAGGTTCGCCGCTTATTTGAAGTATTAGATCAGCGATTGTCAGACGTTGAATACCTTGCGGGAGATTACAGTATTGCCGATATGGCTCATTGGTGCTGGGTTCATACTCATCGATGGTCCGGTGTTGAGCTTGAGGGATTAACTCATTTGCAGCGCTGGGTTGATGCCATTAAAGAGCGCCCTGCCGTGCAAGCAGGCATCTTAGTGCCGCATAAAATGGCAGACGTACTTCAAGATCAGGACAGTAGTAAAACCGAACAGTTTATCAAGGCCGCACGCACTATGGTTCAAGGCGTTAATAGTGGAGATGATGCGTGAGTAAAGTCAGTCTGTTGATGATTGCGCTAGCTATAGCGGCCATTTATTTTGGGGTGTTCGGATGGTTTCTGGCGGGGCTTTTTGTGTTTTGGGCAGGTGCAAGAACCTACTTAAAATTTGAAGAACCGCAAAAACCAGTAGTCACAGATGCCCATGACAGTCACGAAGCTACCAATGATAAAGGGCAAAGCGAGTAATTAAGTTTTAGGAAGGGACTTGTTGAAAGAGACCAGCTCGAAATGTCGATCGAGCTGGTCGTATTGACAGCCGCCTATTGTTCCCAGCGATTAATGAAGTTGAGAAGATCTTCGGCGGATGTATCTCGGTAGCTTTTGATTTCTCGTTGTTTGTCTGGAGTAACAATAAAAAAATATTCGTTATCGAAAGAGTCAAAGTAAAGTGAAAAGCCATTGTTCAACACGGCTTCTTCTGGCTTTTTGTCGATGAGATCTTGTAGTTCATTGATCGTGTACATGTCACACTCCCAATTGATGTGAGTCACAGATGATACGGTGAGCTCCCAGTTTGTCGTTAAAAATACGTATGCAGACACGATGTTTTATGTCCGCCCCTTATACGCATCCATCCTCTACATAGTTTAACTTTTCATGTTGTCCATCCATGATTGGCACAACTTGCTATGAAAAAGTGACCAGATTATTCATTACAACCGATTGCAAAGCAACATAATTTTGCGCCGAGTTGTAACAAATTATCTTTATATTCCGTTTGGCTATATAACTTATGAATTTTGTCCAAAAGATTTTAAGACCCGGGTTCGTCTGATCCTTCCGTGATCCATATGGGGAGTAAAGTTGAAGGAAGTCTGTCGACTTTAGCATCAACATTAGTCGTTTTTAGCGAAGTCTAGGTCATGCATGTTGTCTACTGTGAATAAAAAATAATCACTAGGATAAGTTGTCATGTCGATCAGCGTTTTTGATCTTTTTAAAATTGGAATTGGTCCATCAAGTTCTCATACCGTGGGCCCTATGCGTGCAGCTAATCGCTTTATCGAAAAGTTATTTGAAGAGTTGTCACAACCCAGTGATGCTGTTCGTATTAAAGTCGAATTGTTTGGCTCGCTTGGTGCTACGGGCAAAGGGCACGGCTCGCCAAAGGCAGTGTTGCTTGGGCTCATGGGTGAAATGCCTGAGAGTGTTGATGTCGCCAACATAGCAGCTAAGGTCGCCCAAATCCGAGAGTCAAAGTCCATCCTATTGAACGGGGAGCATGCCATCGCTTTTGACGAGGAGCGTGACTTGGTTATGCACCGCCGTAAATCATTGCCTAAACACCCCAACGGCATGCGATTTCATGCCTTTGATAGCCATGGTAATACATTGTTGGCTACTCAGTTTTATTCGGTGGGCGGAGGATTTGTTGTCAACGATCAAGAAATTGATGGCAGTTTTCTTGTGGAGGAAGCTACGCCATTGCCCTATCCATTTAGTTCAGGTGCGGAGTTACTAAAACTCTGTAAAGAACATGGCATGCCAATCAGTGACATTATGCGCCACAACGAGCGTGCTTGGCGGACGGATGAAGAAATCAACGACGGTCTTATGTCGCTCTGGAAAGTTATGCAAGAGTCCGTGTCGGCGGGTATTTCAACCGAAGGTATTTTACCCGGAGGTTTAAAAGTTACGCGCCGCGCCGCGTCACTCTACCGTCAACTTATCGCGAATCCTGAAGCAGCGTTGTCTGACCCCCTGACGGTTACCGATTGGGTTACTCTTTATGCCTTGGCGGTGAACGAAGAGAATGCTGGAGGTGGTCGTATCGTCACAGCACCCACTAATGGTGCTGCAGGTATTATTCCTGCTGTGCTTCAATATTACAGCCGCTTTGTTCGCAGTGCTAACGACGAGGGTATACAACGATTTTTATTAACCGCTGGGGCTATTGGTATTCTTTATAAAATGAATGCTTCCATTAGTGGTGCTGAAGTGGGCTGTCAGGGCGAAGTTGGCTCGGCCTGTTCAATGGCAGCAGCGGGTTTAGCAGAAGTCATTGGTGGCACGCCAGAGCAAGTTGAGAATGCGGCAGAGATCGCCATGGAACACAATTTGGGCTTGACCTGTGACCCCATCGGAGGGCTTGTGCAAGTGCCCTGTATCGAGCGTAATGCCATGGCGGCGATCAAGGCGATTTCAGCAGCACGGATGGCGATGCGTGGCGATGGTACCCACTTTGTGTCGCTGGATAAGGTGATCAAAACCATGCGTGACACGGGGCGCGACATGCACAATAAATACAAGGAAACGGCACGAGGAGGGTTGGCACTTAATGTACTTGAGGTGCCAGTCAATATTGTCGATTGCTAGGCAATGTAAAAAAATGGCGCTTTTTAAGCGCCATTTTTTGTTGGGTCGATAGCCGGGCTTAAGCTTTTACGCAAAGCCCATATTCGCGTGACGCGTCCTGCAGCCACAGCCACAAATAGTCAGCGAAGCTGCGACGGATGGTCAGCTCAAAGCTGTCTTCAGCGGTGCGACGAATGGTGGCACTGCTTTTTGCCATCACCGTTGAAACGACTTTGCCAACAGGGAAAACACTGAGGTGGAAATCCATCGATACCGATTTCTTCATTACATCAACCGCGTGTTCACCGGAAACCATCAAGGTGGTCAGACCGCCGCTAACATTGACCAGTGCATAATGTCCTGGCATGTCATCGTTGAACGCTGATTCGATATCGAACACCTTGCTGCTATCCATAGAAATCAGCCACTCATCGGGAGACATCCAGCGGATAACCGTGCCATCTGCTTCGCCACAGCTCAATGGCTGGGTGGGTAAATCCACGCCGAGCAGCTTTTTAACTGCTTTAACTTGCTTGGTGTCTCCAGCGTTGCAGCGCAGCGTTAACAGTCCCTGCAAAGCCATCTCTTGGATGCATACACCACCGGTTTGAGGGCCCTGTGCGGCAACCGTGGCTAGATCAGCATGGTGCAAAGGAGATTTTCCGGCAATGTCTGCACCGGGCAATTGGTCCATTACCACACGTACGTTGTTGGTTGTATCAGACATTTTGACGTTCTCCTTTGGGATCCAGGAAAATGGGGCTGCAAATTTCAGCTTCGATCACGCTGCCATCAGCCTGCGGGTAGTAGACTTTTTCACCCATCTTAGACAGGCCACCCTTCACAAAGCCCATAGCAACGCTGTGGCCTAGGTTGGCGCTCCAGTAGCTCGAGGTTACGTGGCCTACCATGGGCATTGGGATAGGTGCGCTAGGGTCAAACACGCCCTGAGAACCCTCGGGGATGACAACCTTAGGATCGATGGTCTTAAGGCCAACTAGCTGCTTGCGGTCGGGGCGTACACAGTCCTCGCGAGCCATACCGCGCTTGCCGATATAGCTGAAGGGCTTGCTGTTAGCCACGGCCCAGCTCATGCCGAGGTCGTGAGGGTGTACTGAACCATCGGTGTCTTGGCCGGCGATAATGAAGCCTTTTTCAGCACGCAAAATGTGCATGGTTTCGGTGCCATAAGGCGTCAGGTTGTACTTCTCGCCGTGGGCGAACAGTTGCTCCCACACGTGCAGGCCATAGTTGGCTTGAACGTTGATTTCATACGACAATTCGCCGGTAAACGAAATGCGGAAAATACGAGCAGGTACGCCAGCAACCTTGGCAGCACGCCAATCCATGAAGCCGAAGTTCTCATTTGACAGATCACAGTCGGTCAGTTCAGCCAGCAGCTTGCGGCTGTTGGGACCAGAAATGGTCATGGTTGACCAGTGGTCGGTCACCGAGTTGAAGTACACTTCCAATTCAGGCCACTCGGTCTGGTGGTAGATTTCCAGCCACTCGAGTACACGCGCTGCACCACCAGTAGTGGTGGTCATCAAGAAATGGTTTTCACCCAGACAGGAGGTCACGCCGTCGTCAAATACCATACCGTCTTCGCCACACATCAAACCGTAGCGGCACTTGCCAACGGGCAATTTCGCCCAGGCATTGGTGTACACGCGACCAAGGAATTCCCGCGCGTCCTTGCCTTGAATGTCAATCTTGCCCAGCGTTGAGGCATCCAGGATGCCCACGAATTCGCGGGTTGCTAGACATTCGCGGTTCAGGGCGTCTTGCATCGATTCACCGGCTTTGGGGAAGTACCAAGGGCGCTTCCATTGGCCTACGTCCTCAAACTTCGCACCGTTGGCAATATGCCAGGGGTGCATAGCGGTATAGCGCTTGGGATCAAACAACTCACCGACATCACGCCCAGCGATAGCGCCGAAGGTGATGGGCGTGTAGTTGGGACGGAACATGGTGGTGCCGATCTCAGACATCGACTTGTTCTGTACCTTGGCAGCGATAGCAACGCCGTTGATGTTACCGGTTTTACCTTGGTCGGTACCAAAGCCAAGTGCGGTGTAGCGCTTAATGTGTTCAATCGACTGGAAGCCTTCACGGCAGGCTAAATCAATCGCACCGGCGGTGACATCGTTTTGGTAGTCGACAAACTGCTTGGGTGCACGCGATACGGGCTTTTTGTGCGGCACCAAGAACAGTGCCATGGCAGGCGTGCGCTCGTGTTGCTCGGCGCTTGGCACGTCGATGCTAGCCGCCGCCATATCGAGTTCAGCAAGGGCTTGCTGACCCGCAGCAACGCCTTCGCTCAATACCAAATGGGTTTCATAACAGCCGTTAATGCCGCCCGCAGTGAGTTGCTTTTGTAACGTGGCTCCGGGAACAAAACCGATTGCTTCTTCATTCCAAACCGGTTTGCTACCGGTGTGGCAAGACAGGTGAACCACGGGGCTCCAGCCGCCTGATGAAGCCACAGTGTCGACATCCCAGCGACTTGAAGGGCCGGCAACATTGCTACCTGACTCATCAATGGGGGCCACGGTCACGGCTTTAACGCGTTTGCTACCGTGCACTTCAATAATGGCTGAGCCTGTGATGACACGAATACCACGAGCGTGCATTTCTTCGACACACTGACCTTGAACATTGGCGCGAGTATCCACAACGGCGCTAACTTTGCGACCAGCATCGTGCCAATCTATTGCCGCTTGATAGCCATAATCGTTAGTGGTCATCACCATCAAATTGTTGCCAGGTGCCACACCGTAGCGGTTGATGTAAGTCGATATCGCAGAGCTTGTCATACACCCAGGAATATCATTGTTGGCATACACTAGTGGACGTTCCTGTGCACCTGTGGCCAAAATGACTCGTTTGGCGCGCACGTGGTGCATGCGCTGACGAATTTCATTGTTGGGTGAACGGTCACCGATATGGTCGGTGCAGCGCTGATGAATCGTTAAAAAGTTTTGATCGTGATAGCCGTTGACCGTAGAGCGAGGAAGCAATAAAACATCATCGAATGTTGCTAGCTCAGCAACGATTTCTGCGACCCATTCAGCGGCAGGTTTTCCATTAATATTCTGTGCTGTATCTAGAAGGCTGCCACCGAATTCGCTTTGCTCATCGGCGATGATGACACGAGCGCCACCGCGGGCAGCCGTGAGGGCGGCACATAGCCCTGCAGGTCCTGCGCCAACCACCAATACGTCGCAAAATTGGTGCATGCGATCATAGATGTCGACATCATTTTCTTTTGACGAGCGGCCAAGTCCCGCCGCTTTACGGATAAAGTGTTCGTAAGTTTCCCACAGTGATTGAGGATACATGAAGGTTTTGTAGTAAAAGCCGGGTGGCATCATGCTGCTACCCATTTTACCCACCAGTCCCATCAAATCGGTATTGACGCTGGGCCAGCCGTTAGTGGGAGCGGACACTAATCCGTCATACAATTCTTGTTGTGTCGCACGCACGTTGGGGGTTTGAGTAGCCTCTGTTGCACCCAATTGCAATACTGCATTTGGCTCGTCAGCACCGGCGGTCACGATGCCGCGCGGACGGCTGTATTTGAAGCTACGGCCAATGACATCGACACCATTGGCGAGCAAAGCAGAAGCTAAAGTATCACCTTCATAGCCTGCTAAGCGCTGTCCGTTAAATTCAAAGCTGATGGGCTTGCTTCGGTCGATTCGACCGCCGCTTTGTAGGCGGTTTTTCTGATTCATCATTCCGCTCCTATGACTGCGCCGTTACAGAAGGCTTTTCGCCAACTTTGTAAGTTTCTTTGATTTCGTACGTCACAGTATCGCGTGTCATGTTAAAAAATTTGCGACAACCGGCTGCGTGGACCCAAAGCTCGTGATGAAGACCACGAGGGTTCTTGCGAAAATAGAGATATTCACCCCATTCCACGTCACTGCATGCATCGGGGTCTAGAGGACGTGCTAAGTGCGCCTGACCGCTAGCGTGGAACTCAACTTCCTCGCGGTATTCTGCGCAGTGAGGACAAAAAATATGTAACATTCTGAATCTCCTCTTAGTGCGCTACGCCAGCAGCGCCGTGCTCATCAATGAGCGCGCCGTTGTGGAAGCGGAACATAGAAAATGGTTTAGCCAGTTCGTTTAATTCACCCTTGGCAATACAGTCTGCAAAGACGTGGCCTGATCCGGGTGTCGCTTTAAAGCCACCAGTTCCCCAGCCGCAGTTGAAGAACAAGTTGTTAACCGGCGTATCACTTAAAATAGGGCATGCATCAGGACAGGTGTCAACGATACCGCCCCACTGACGATTCATGCGAACGCGGCTAAAGATTGGGAATAATTCCAAAATGGCCTGTACCGTGTGCTCAATCGTTGGGTAAGAGCCGCGTTGACCATAGCCGTTGTAGCCATCGATACCCGCGCCGATCACCAGGTCACCCTTGTCGGATTGGCTAACGTAACCATGCACATGGTTAGACATAACGACCGTGTCTAAAATCGGTTTGATAGGCTCAGACACAAGTGCCTGCAAGGGGTGAGACTCTAGGGGGAGATCAAAGCCAGCCATTTTGGCTAATACACTAGAATTACCTGCCACTACGCAACCCACTTTATCGGCTTTAATATCGCCGTAGCGGTTTGTTTTAACGCCTGTAATGGTGCCGTCTTCGATAATCATGTCGACCACTTCAGTTTGTTGAATAAGGTCAACACCGAGTGCATCGGCGGCACGAGCATAACCCCAGGCAACAGCGTCGTGGCGAGCAACACCTGCACGTGGTTGCCAGGAGGCGCCCATCACGGGATAGCGAGTATTGGCTGAACAGTCCATCATGGGGACAATTTCTTGCACTTGTTTAGTGTCCAAGACCTCGCCATCAATACCGTTTAAACGGTTAGCATTAACACGGCGCTGAATGTCACGCATATCTTGCAATGTATGGCCAAGGTTAAGTACGCCGCGCTGCGAGAACATCACGTTGTAGTTAAGTTCTTGCGATAACCCTTCCCACAATTTCATAGCGTGTTCGTAAAGATGCGCGGCTTCATCCCACAAGTAGTTGGAGCGAACAATGGTGGTATTACGGCCGGTATTACCGCCGCCTAAATAGCCTTTCTCAAGCACGGCCACATTGGTAATGCCGTGCACACTGGCCAGATAGTAGGCTGTTGCTAAGCCGTGGCCGCCGCCGCCAACAATGATGACATCATATTTGTCTTTTGGCTTTGGATTGCGCCAGACACTCTGCCAGTTCTCATGGTGACTGAGACTCTGTTTGAACAGCTCAAAACCTGAGTAACGCTGCATTGTTTAACCCTCAACTTTAAATGGATGTGTGCCTTAATCATTGATTGCTTTGATTTAGCTAAAAATAAAACCGGCACTTATTTCATTATGGCGCTGATTCTAGCGTCTAATATTTTACGCGATTTGCATGACAGCGTCTTCAATGTGTATAAAAACGACACGCCTGGTGTGGTTGGAAAAGGCAGTAATTGGGTTAAAAGATGACCGGTGTCGCATTTCGGTAGTGCAGTGTCGCAAAAGCTAGTTACATGAAATGCTCGCAACAAATATTCTGCGCGTTGTTACAGATAAACTGAGTTGGTTTTTGCCGGAGGGTTTTCCATGACTGACCAAGATAATAATTACGATGACGATTTTTTAGACCTTAATGAGTTGCCAGATGATGAACTCGTTGAGCAAATGTTTGACGATCTATACAACGGTCTAGAAGACGAAATTGCTGAAGGCACACAAATACTATTAGATCGTGGCTGGCCTGCAGATAAAGTTCTATCGGATGCGCTCGTGGCTGGCATGGGCATTGTAGGTATCGACTTCCGTGACGGTATTCTTTTTGTGCCTGAAGTGCTTTGCGCGGCCAACGCGATGAAAGCAGGTATGGCTATCCTGCGTCCAATTCTTACCGAAACCGGCGCAGAATCAATCGGCAAGATGGTTATCGGCACCGTTAAGGGTGACATTCACGATATCGGTAAAAACTTAGTATCTATGATGATGGAAGGTGCAGGTTTCGAAGTGATCGATATCGGCATTAACGTGCCTGTCGAGCAATACCTTGATGCATTGGATGAGCACAAGCCTGATATCTTGGGTATGTCAGCACTACTAACTACGACCATGCCTTACATGAAAGTCGTTATCGATACCATGGTTGATAAAGGTATTCGTAACGACTACATCGTGATGGTGGGCGGCGCGCCTTTGAATGAAGAATTTGGCTTGGCTGTGGGTGCAGATTCCTATTGTCGTGACGCAGGTGTTGCGGTGGATATGGCTAAAGACCTGATTGCTAAGCGCAGAGCTGCATAAAGAGCGTTTAGGGCGGTGCCGGCGCAATCTGCAGAGATCGTTATTATTGGCTGTTCGGCGTTATTGAAAGAAATTAACGCCTTGAAAAAAGCTAACGATTGGCCGCATGTCTCAGTAGATGCCATAACGGCAGAGCTTCACAACCGCCCTGAAAAAATAACACCTGCTGTGCGTTCGAGTATCGAAGCTGCACAGCAGCGTGGCGCCGAAGTGTTCGTTGCCTATGGTGACTGTGGCACGGGTGGTGAGTTGGATCGCCTTCTTGAAGAAAAATCTGTGACGCGAATTGCTGGTGCGCATTGCTACCAATTTTTCGCCGGACAACAAACCTTCGAGGCTATTCAAGAGCAAGAATTAGGGACGTTTTATTTAACCGATTTTTTGGCGCGTCACTTTGATCGTTTGGTGATCCGCGGTCTGGGTTTAGATAAAAAACCCGCTTTAATTCCCATGTTTTTTGGCAATTACAAAAAATTGATGTATTTGGCCCAAACAGAAGATATTGAGCTTCAAAAGGCGGCTCAACAAGCAGCTACCAGTTTGGGACTTGAGTACGATTATTATTACACCGGTATGGGTGATATGGCTCCGGCCATCGTGCAATTTGTTGAATCAAATGCTCGGCCAGCATAACAAGCTTATGCAGATCATCTTTTAAAGGTTTAACAAAGCTGCGGCTTGCGAGCCGGGAAATTAAAACTCTGCTGATGGAGATAACATAACAATGACAGATACAATCGTAAGCTCAGCTACCAAAGAAGTTGTTTTGGGTTTTGAACGCCCCTTCGTTATTATTGGCGAGCGTATTAACCCTACGGGTCGTAAATTACTCGCCGAAGAAATGAAGAATGGCGACTACAGCAGAGTAGAAGCCGACGCACTGGCTCAGGTTGCTGCAGGTGCTCACATGCTTGACGTTAATGCGGGTATTCCACTGGCAGACGAGCCTAGAATCTTGGCTGAGACCATTCAGTTGGTTCAATCGTTAACAGACACACCGCTGTCTATCGATTCTTCAATTGTTGAGGCACTAGAAGCTGGCTTAGCCGTTTATAAAGGCAAGGCTTTGGTTAACTCAGTGACCGGCGAAGACGAGCAGATGGAGCGCGTTTTGCCTTTGGTGAAAAAATACGGCGCAGCGGTAGTCGCCATTTCCAATGATGAAACCGGTATTTCCGAAGACCCCAATGTGCGTTACGAAGTGGCTCGCAAAATTGTCAATCGCGCTGCCGATTATGGTATTCCCGCGTGTGACATCGTTGTTGACCCATTGGTTATGCCCGTTGGTGCCATTAACACAGCGGGCCGTCAGGCATTTGAATTGATTCATCGTTTGCGTACAGAGCTCAAAGTTAATACAACTTGCGGTGCTTCAAACATCAGCTTTGGCTTGCCAAATCGTGATGGTATTAACGGTGCTTTCTTGAGCATGGCAATCCACGCAGGTATGACGTCTGCTATTGCAAACCCGCTCCATAAAGAAGTACTGAGTGCTACCTTGGGCGCTGACGTGATGATGGGCCGCGATCCAGACTGCATGAATTGGATCAAGCGTTTCCGTGAGCCGCCAGCTGAAGGTTCAGGCGCAAGAGGTCGTCGTGTAACCTCTCGTCGACGCGGCTAGTAAGAATTTTCTTAGCTTTAAAAGCCCTGCATTAATCGTTAGTGCAGGGCTTTTGTTTTTTGGCGGCGGGCTTCACTAGGGGGAATGCTATAAAAGTCTCGATAGCATTTACTGAAGTGAGTTGCCGAGATAAAACCGCAGGCAAGTGCAATATCAATGACGGGTTTATCGGTTTGTAGCAGTAAAAGGCGCGCACGTTTTAGACGTAATTCCATGTAGTATCTCGTGGGTACGCATTGCAGATATTTTTGAAATAATCGCTCAAGCTGTCTTCTTGAAATTCCAACCAATGATGACAACTCTTCAAGGCTAATGGGCTCCTCTATGTTGGCTTCCATGAGCGACACCGCTTCAGTTAACTTGGGTTGATTTGGCCCCAGTTTTATATGCAATGGCGTGCGTTGTTGATCTTCTTTGTCACGTATCCGCGATAGCAGGAATTGTTCCGAAATATTGGTCGCTAGGGTGGTTCCCATGGTGCTGCTTATTAGGTGCAGTACCATATCCATAGCAGCAACACCGCCGGCGCAAGTATAGCGATTGTTGTCAAAGACAAAGATGTCCTCTACCACGTTGATTGAGGGAAATTCTTCACGGGTACTAGCAAGGTTCTCCCAGTGGATCGCGGCACGGTAGCCATTGAGCAGCCCACTTTTCGCAAGGATGTAGCTGCCGGTGCAAATACCACCAATAATGGTTTTTGTCTTGGATAGTTTATTTAGGGCTGTTGAGAGGCTTTGGGTATAGCTGTCTTTAATATTGATACCGCCGCACACAAAAAGATAATTTAGTGCGGGCATGGCGGCGAGGCTGTAATCAGCTTGCAATGTAATGCCATTACTGGCTTTGCATGGTTCGCCCGTTAATGTGATCAGGTGCCATTGAAAGACATCAGACTCTAACAAGCGATTAGCCATCCGCAATGGCTCTACGGCAGCAGTAAATGCCATCATGGTAAAGTCGTTGAGCATCAAAAAACCGACTTTGATTGTTGTTTGAGTCGCAGGATTAGACATTTAAAAATGCTTCTTGTTAATTTTAGTCTTCAATTTTTAACTCATTTATTAAATAGCGTCAATCAGGTGTTGTAAAAGTTGTGAAAATACAGGGAAAGTAAGTTCCAGGCAAAAAAAAGGGTAGCTTAAAAGCTACCCTGTTTGGGACAAGTTAATGCTAGTGTGTGGCGTCTGGCATATCAGCCTTACGACGATTAATGAAGTCTAACAATGCTTCATCAACCGCAGGATCTAATGCAGGGGCTTCGTAGTTATTAAGCATGCTAGTCCATTTCTCGTGGGCACGTGTTGCCATATCCTTACTGCCTTCGGAGGCCCATTGCTCATAGCTATTATTATCTGCAATAGGTGAGCGGTAGAAGGCATTCTTGAAGTTAGCTTGCGTATGTGTACAACCTAAGAAATGATTACCCGGACCAACTTCGCGCAATGCGCTCATCGCTTGACCGTTTTCAGACATATCCACACCGCCAAGTTGAACGGCCATCATAGAGACTTGATCAGCGTCCATCACAAATTTTTCATAACCCATGGCCAAGCCGCCTTCTAGCCAGCCGGCTGAGTGCAATACAAAGTTAACACCAGCTAATGTAGTGGGAAGAAGCGTATTAGCAGACTCACTGGCAGCTTGTGCATCGGGTATTTTAGAGCCGCATAAGCTACCGCCAGAACGGAATGGAACACCAAGACGTCGCGCAAGTTCGGCCATCACATAGAGAACCATTGCAGGTTCGGGTGTGCCGAAAGTAGGCGCGCCTGATTGCATTGAAATGGAGCTAGCAAAACTTCCCAAAATGACAGGTGCACCAGGATTTACTAGCTGAACAAGCGTCATGCCTGCCATAGATTCTGCCAGTGACTGAGCCGCGGTACCTGCAACGGTGACCGGAGACATCGCGCCAGCCAAGATGAATGGAGTAATAATACAAGCCTGATTGGTGCGAGCGAAGACTTTGGCGGCGCCAAGCATAGTCTCGTCAAAGGTCATGGGTGAGTTGGCATTAATAAGGCTCGTCATGAAGGTTTTTGGCTTGCCGGTCACAGGGTCTGTGAAATCATCGCCAAACAAAATCTTGCACATATCAACAGAGTCTTGCGCACGAGATGGCGCCGTTACTGAGCCCATGAACGCTTTATCAGAATACTTCATGTGGCTGTAAAGCATGTCAAAGTGGCGTTTGTTGACGGGTAGGTCAACGGGTTCGCACACTGTACCGCCTGAGTGGTGTATGCCGGGTGACATGTAGGCAAGCTTTACGAAATTTTCAAAGTCGTTAATTGTAGCGTAGCGGCGACCTTGTTCGATGTCATAAACAAACGGTGAGCCGTAGGCGGGAACAAATACGGTATTGTCACCGCCGATAACAACGCTGCGCTCTGGGTTGCGAGCGTGCTGGGTATATTCACGCGGAGCTGAAGCTTGAATAATTTGACGACACATACCGCGAGGGAATTTAACTAATTCGCCAGTGACGGTTGCGCCTGCATTGCGCAAAATATCTAGTGACTCTGCGTCGCCGCGGAACTCGATACCAATTTCTTCAAGAATAGTGTCAGCGTTATGTTCAATTTGCGCTAACCCTTCTTCATTAAGAATGCTGTATGTCGGGATTTTGCGGGTTAAATAAGCAGGAGCAGCTACGGTTTGTGCGGCTGCCGCCATGCGCTCGGCTCTGCCGCCACGACGGCTGCGGCGTGCTGGAGAAGTGTTTTCTGCATCAGTCATAGTACATTACTCAACGAAGGTTAAAGTTGGTCTTCTTATCTGCATATATTGCATCCACTTTTTAGCTTGTCCTGTATCTAGCGCGACATCTAGCTATCTCGCTGCGCCATTATTTTGTGCCAAGAATATGACTGTCGTAAATGAGTACTTTGCTGTCGCAATTAACATAGTACACGCTTCGCCAGCCTCGGTAGACTTCGCCGCAACAACAATAAATTGGCCTATTTATGCCTTTTATAAGAATGCTTTAAAGGAGTCTCATTGTGGAATCAACAGCTCGCGTAGTCGTAATTGGTGGTGGTGTAGTAGGCGTAGGTACGCTGTACCACTTGGCAAAAAAAGGTTGGACCGATTCAGTACTTATCGAACGTAAGGAACTGACATCTGGATCGACGTGGCACGCTGCTGGTTTGTTGCCGCTATTTAATATGAGTTACTCGGTCGGCAAGCTTCACCAATACTCTGTCGATTTTTACCAAGAGTTAGAAAAAGAAACGGGTAAAAACGTCGGTATGAGCAAAGTGAGTAATATTCGCTTGGCTAACTGTGAATACCGCATGGATGAATACAAGTACTACAGCGGTGTCGCAAAAACGGTAGGTGTCGACGTTAAGTTCTTAACACCAGAAGAAGTTAGAGAAATTTGGCCACTGTGTGAGACCGAAGGCCTTGTTGGCGCTATCCAACACCCTGAAGACGGTTATATCCAACCCGCCGACTTGACCCAAGCCCTGGCCACTGGGGCCCGCAATATGGGTGCTAAAATTCATCGCTTCACCACCGTGCTAAGTATCGAACAGTTGGATGATGGTAAATGGAAAGTTTGCACTGACAAAGGCGATATCGTGTGTGAGCACGTCGTATCTTGTACCGGCAGCTTTGCTCGCAAAACAGGTGAAATGGTGGGTCTTGATGTCCCTGTTATTCCTGTTGAGCACCAGTTCATCGTCACTGAGCCACACCCAGAAATTAAAGCACGCCAAGCGCGTGGTGAGCCAGAAATGGGCGTATTGCGCGAATCTGACTCTGGCTATTATCTACGTGAAGAGGCTGGCGGCCTGTTGTTAGGTCCCTATGAGCCAGGTGCGCCATGCTGTTATGTTGATGGTCCTTCAGAACACTGCGAGTGGGAATTATTTACCGAAGAGCTCGAGCGCCTGATGCCACACATCGAGAAATGTATGGAGCGTGTACCTGCATTCGGAGAGGTAGGTGTCAAATATGTGTACAACGGTGCGATTGCCTATACGCCTGACGGTAACCCCATTGTTGGCCCTGCACCAGGCTTGAAAAACTTCTGGTTAAACGAAGGGCACAGCTTTGGAATCACCGCTGCTGGTGGTGCCGGCTGGCAATTGGCAGAGTGGATTGTAGAAGGTGAGCCCACGGTTGATATGATGGGTGTTGATCCACGCCGTTTTGGTCCATACGCATCGCGTGGCTATTTGCGTGACAAGAACGAAGAGGCCTACCGTAACGTATTCACCACCCACTATCCTGACGAAGAGCGCTCAGCGGCTCGCCCGTTAAAAACCTCTCCATGCTACGACCGTATGAAAGAGCTTGGTGCGGTATTTGGTTCAGTTTACGGTTGGGAGCGTCCCAACTGGTTTGCGCCAAAAGATTATCAGTTGAGTGACGACGAACTCAATATGGCCGACGTGCTGTTCAACAAAAACTTCTCTCGACCTCTGGACGATGGCCGTATTGTTGAAAAGAATTCTTTCCGTCGTTCTAACTACTTTGAATTTGTCGGTAATGAATGTAAGCACGTCGCTGAAAAAGTTGGCGTGTTAGATATGTCTGCTTTTGCCAAGACCATGGTAACGGGTCCTGGCGCAGAGGCGTGGTTGGAGTACTTGTTTGCCAACAGCATTCCTAAGAAAGTCGGTCGTTTAGGCCTGTGCCATATGCTGACTAAAGATGGTGGTGTACGCGCTGAATTCACCGTGTACAAAATGGCTAAGAACAAATACTACTTGGTATCAGCGGGTGCATTTGAATCTCACGATTTTGACTACCTACAAAAGCTCAAGCCCAGCGATGGCAGTGTAGATCTTCAATTGATTACAACTCAAATGGGCGTGTTGGTGTTGGCGGGTCCTCATGCTCGCGACGTATTGCAAAAGATTACCGATACCGATTTGAGCAACGCTAACTTCCCATGGTTGAGCGGTAAGTTCATCAACGTAGGTTACGCGCAAGCCCATGCACTTCGCGTTAACTTCGTCGGTGAGTTGGGCTGGGAGCTTCACCATCCCATTGAAATGCAAAACTATATCTTCGATGAGTTGATGAAGGCTGGAGCCGAGTTTGATATCAAGCCCTTTGGTATTCGCGCCATGGACAGCATGCGCCTTGAGAAATCATACCGTTTGATTCCGCGCGAAATGTCGATTGAGTACTCAGCGCTCGAGTCTGGTCTACAGCGCTTTGTACGCCTTGAAAAAGAGTCTGATTTTATCGGCAAAGACGCTTTGAAAGCGTGGCAGGAGCGTGGCTTTAAGAATGCTTTTGTGACCTTGGAAGTGCACGGTGTGACCGATGCTGATGCACGCGGCTCTGAAGCTATTTACCAAGATGGCGAGTTGGTTGGTCGTGCGACGTCAGGTGGTTATGGCTGGCGTGTAGGCAAGTCATTAGCGCTTGGTTTGGTGGCTCCAGAATACGCGGCTATCGGCACCAATTTACAGATTGAAATTCTGGGTGAACTTTATCAAGCCACCGTCGTGGAGGAATCACCCTACGATCCAACTAACGTTAAATTGAGAGGCTAAAAGTCACCATGAGTGAGTCGACCCAGGTACCACGTAGATCACGCCGCGCGCGCAATCTCAAAAATGTCAAAGTGATATTTACTCCTTCGGGTATCCGAGGAGAGGTGCCTGAGGGAATGCCGGTACTTAGAGCCGCTCGCCGCCTTGGAGTGGATGTTGAGTCTAGCTGCGGTGGTCAAGGTATTTGCGGTACTTGCAAAGTCTTTCATGTCGTAGGGGATTTTCCCAAGTACGGTGTGAAATCGACGCATGATAGCTTGTCTGAATTTAAAGAAGTTGAAGCGGGCCGTGTAGGCGAAGAGCGTATGCTTGGGGCACGACTTGGCTGTACCGCCAAGATCATGAATGATGTGGTCATCGAAATACCCGCAAGCAGCCAATCGCATGAGCAGGACATTGCAAAAGGCGTCGATGATCGTGAAATTGATCTGGCGCCAGCGGTCTCGATGTACACGGCTTATATACCCGCACCATTGATGGATGTTCCATCAGCAGATATCAGTCGCTTGATAACTGATTTGCAGTCTAATCACGACTTGGCAGGTGTGTGGTACGAGCTGTCCATGGTTAAGCAGTTGCAAGCTTTGGTCACCGAGCATTTGAAAAAACAGCCAGATACTAGTTTGCAGGTTAGCGTTGCTGTTTATCACTCAACGCGTAAGCCCCCGCAAATTGTTGCTCTTTGGCCTGGTCATGAGGCCAAGGCTTATGGGGTGGCAATCGACTTAGGCTCTACCAGTATTGTGGTTCACCTTGCTGATTTGAGCACGGGTGAAGTCGTGGCGTCGGCATCGGCGATGAACCCACAGATTAAGTTTGGCGAAGACTTAATGAGCCGTGTGTCATACGCCATGATGAATGAAGGCGGAGCCCAAGAAATGGGCAAGGTCGTTCGCCAGCGTATTACTGATCTCATTAAGGAAGCCACAGGACAGGTGTGGTTAACTCCGCGCGATGTGATGGATATGGTGATCGTTTGTAACCCCATCATGCACCATATTTTATTAGGCTTAGATCCTATCCCGTTGGGTGGCGCACCTTTCAATTTGGCAGTAGATCAAGCCATGGAAGTCGAGGCTCACGAATTGGATTTGCCGCTTCACGACGCAGGCCGTGTATTTATTCTGCCTTGTTTGGCAGGCCATATCGGCGCTGACACCGCTGGGGTTGTATTGTCTGAACGCCCCGATCAGTCCGATGAAATGACTCTGATTGTTGATGTGGGGACAAATGCTGAGATTGTTCTAGGTAACCGCAACCGCATGTTGGCGGCCTCTAGCCCAACGGGCCCTGCTTTTGAAGGCGCACAAATTAGCTGTGGTCAAAGAGCTGCAGTCGGGGCTATTGAACGCGTTCGCGTTGACCGAATGACGCTTGAGCCCACGTTTAAAATTATTGGTTGCGACCCCTGGTCGAACGATCCAACGTTCGAAATGGCGTCTTCAAGCTTACAGATTAGCGGTATTTGTGGCTCTGGCATCATCGAAATTATCGGTGAATTATTCTTGGCTGGCGTGATTAACGCCGATGGTGTTATTCAGCCGCAGGCCGATAAGCCATCGCCTCGCATTATCGCGGATGGACGTACCTACAGCTATGTATTGTACGAAGGCACACGGACATTAAAAATTACTCAAAACGACGTGCGAGCGATTCAGTTAGCCAAGGCTGCGCTTTATGCGGGTATTCGATTATTGATGGACCGAATGGGAACCGATCAAGTGGAGCGTATCAAGCTCGCCGGGGCATTTGGTAGCCGCATCGATGTTAAATACGCCATGCTACTTGGCATGATTCCCGACTGTAATTTAGAAAATGTAGGCGGTGTAGGTAATGCGGCCGGCGAGGGTGCTCGAATAGCTCTGCTTAACCGCCATGCTCGCAATGAAGTTGAGCCTATTATTCGTCGCATTGAAAAAATTGAAACAGCGACAGAAGCCACCTTCCAAGCACATTTCGTTGGCGCGATGGGTTTCCCCCATACGACAGCACCCTATCCAAATCTAGAACTCGCCATCCCAGGACTTTCTGAGCGGCGTGTGACTAGTTCGGCAAAAACAGGACGCGTTAAACGACGTCGTTCAGCACAATAAAAAGATCGAAGGAGTTATAAAAAATGCCAGCATCACAGCACCAAAATCCCAAGCAGGATATCGAGATTGCACGCGAAGCCGATATTAAGCCCATTCATGAAGTTGCTGCCAAACTTGGTTTGGCTTATGAAGATTTACAGCCTTATGGTCACCATAAAGCCAAAATTAGTTTGGACTACATCAACGGTTTACAAGACCGCAAAGATGGCAAACTCATTCTCGTCGCCGGCATTAACCCAACCAAAGCGGGTGAAGGTAAAACCACCACGACGGTGGGTTTAGGTGATGCGCTTTCTCGCCTGGGTAAGAAAACAGCTATCTGCCTACGTGAGCCTTCATTAGGCCCTTGTTTTGGTATTAAGGGCGGTGCTGCGGGTGGTGGTTATGC
>Ga0209962_1000144_pt1:12500-17500 | contig 22968 bp, 19 predicted proteins | sample SalPonA_C_H2O_MG_FD_185722 | JGI IMG/M metagenome (GOLD analysis project Ga0209962, IMG submission 185722) | Water microbial communities from South San Francisco under conditions of wetland restoration - Salt Pond MetaG R2A_C_H2O_MG (SPAdes)... | ecosystem: Environmental > Aquatic >... | reverse complement strand
TGTTTTTATAGATGAAATTGATGCTGTAGGTCGTGAAAGAGGTGCCGGTGTTGGTGGTGGAAATGATGAACGTGAACAAACTTTAAACCAATTATTAACTGAAATGGATGGGTTTAAAGAAAACAAAGGAGTAATTGTTGTTGGTGCAACAAACCGTGTTGATATTTTAGATGCTGCTTTATTACGTCCAGGACGATTTGACCGTCAAGTAACGGTTAATTTACCAGATCGTTTAGGTCGCATAAGTATTTTGAAAGTTCACGCGAAAAACAAACCATTAGGGGAAGATGTGTCATTAGTTCAATTAGCAAATAGAACTCCTGGTTTTTCCGGTGCCGATTTAGCTAATTTATTGAATGAAGCTGCAATTTTAGCAACACGATATAAGAAAGCTACAATTACAAAAAATGAAGTTAACCAAGCAATTGACCGTGTTATTGGTGGTATTGCTGGTACTCCAATGGAAGATAGTAAAAACAAAAAACTAATAGCTTACCATGAAGTTGGTCATGCTATTACCGGAACAGTACTACAATCTCATGATGAAGTAGAAAAAATTACAATTACACCACGTGGAACAGCAAAAGGTTTAACATGGTTTACACCAGAAGAAGACCAAAGTTTGATTTCTCGCTCTGCCTTATTAGCACGAATTATAGGTACGCTAGGTGGGCGTGCAGCGGAACAAGTTATTTTTGGTGACCCAGAAGTAACTACTGGCGCAAGTAGCGATTTACAACAAGTTACAAATTTAGCACGTCAAATGGTAACACGTTTTGGTATGTCAAATATTGGACCAATTGCACTCGAAGATGAATCGACTGGTCAAGTATTTTTAGGTGGAACTATGAATCAAGATTCGAATTATCCAGAAAGTGTTGCAGATAGAATTGATGATGAAGTATGTAAAATTATTAATTATTGTGAACAAAAAGCTCTTCAAATCATTTTAGATAATCGCGTTATTATTGATTTAGTTGTTGAACGATTATTAGATGTAGAAACGATGGAAGGGGATGAATTCCGTGAATTATTAAGTACATATACAATTCTTCCAAACAAAAATTTAGCATATGTTTCAAAATTAACTTAAATAAATAACCTAATGACAATGACTAGGTTATTTTTAAATATTGCTATATAGAGGTTATAACTATACAATTAATCTAAAATATAAAAAGTCTATAATGAAATGTAATTTCATTATAGACTTTTTGTTCTAATTTAAAATTTATTTAAAAGTTTCGACAAATCTATGGCAAAAAAAAGTATGATTGAAAGAGAGAAAAAACGAATTAAATTAACTAAAAAATATGAATCAAAACGCCAAGCGTTATTAGATGAATATAATAGTACTAGTGATTTTAATTTGAAGTTAGAAATTCACTCAAAAATTCAACGCTTACCAAGAAATAGTTCAAAAATCCGTATCCGAAATCGTTGTTGGAAAACTGGTCGTCCTAGAGGTTTTTATAGAGATTTTGGTGTTTCACGTCATGTATTACGTGAAATGGCTCATCAATGTTTATTACCCGGTGTTACTAAATCAAGCTGGTAATTTATAAAAAATAATAAATTATATTTAAAGTTAATATTTAAAGTATAATTTATTAAAATGTTATTAAAAATCAATAATACTTTAATTCTTTAGAATCAAACTACCTTAAAAATTTATACAAAAAATAATATTATGATTACTGATTTTCAAGTTTATATCGCATTAATGTCTGCTTTATTAGCAAGTGTTTTAGCAATCCGTTTAGGAGCAACACTTTACCAATAAACTAAACTTTAATCAAAAATTTATATATTTAATTGATAATTATGGTAACACAAGATTTAAAAAAATTCTCTTCACCTGTTTTCCCATTTACAGCAATTGTAGGTCAAGAAGAAATGAAACTAGCTTTACAATTGAATGTAATCGACCCTAAAATCGGTGGGGTTATGATTATGGGAGATCGTGGGACGGGAAAATCAACAACAATTCGAGCTATTGCTGATTTACTTCCAGAAATTGAAATAATAAAAGATGATCCTTTTAACTCACATAAATCAGACTTAGATTTAATGGGAAATGAAGTAAAAACTGCAATTCAAAATGGTGAAACATTAGAGACAGAATTTATTAAAATCCCAATGGTTGATTTACCGTTAGGTGCAACTGAAGATCGTGTTTGTGGCACAATTGATATTGAAAAAGCATTAACTGAGGGTGTAAAAGCTTTCGAACCGGGTTTATTAGCAAAAGCTAATAGAGGTTTATTGTATGTTGATGAAGTTAATTTATTAGATGACCACTTAGTTGATATTCTATTAGATTCAGCCGCTTCAGGTTGGAATACAGTTGAACGTGAAGGAATTTCAATTCGCCACCCAGCAAGATTTGTACTAGTAGGGTCTGGTAACCCTGAAGAAGGGGAATTACGTCCTCAATTATTAGACCGTTTCGGAATGCATGCAGAAATTCGTACAGTTAAAGACCCAATCTTACGTGTAAAAGTTGTAGAAGAAAGAACTTCATTTGACCAAACACCAAATGTATGGTTAGAAAATTATGAAGCTCAACAACAAGAATTACGTGATCGAATTGTTAGCGCTCAAAAATTGCTACCAAATGTTCAAATGGACTATGATTTACGAGTTAAAATCTCAGAGGTTTGTAGTCAATTAGATGTAGATGGGCTACGAGGGGATATTGTAACGAATCGAGCAGCAAAAGCACATGCTGCATATAATAACAAAGATAAAGTGACAGTTGAAGATATTGAAAAAATTATTACCTTATGTCTACGTCACCGTTTGAGAAAAGACCCATTAGAGTCTATTGATTCGGGTGATAAAGTATCAAAGGTATTTAAAGAAATTTTTGAAATAGAAGACTAAACTTAGATCAAAGTACTAATCAATCAATTTGAAATAATCAAATTGATTGATTAGTATTCCATAATTTAATTATTTTATATTTTAAATTTTCGGTAAATATATAATATTTTTATTAAAAATATTATACTAAATTAGAAAATTAATCTCTACCTAACAATATATTTTTTTAGAGGAAAAAATTTTTTAACCAAATATATATATAAAAAATCTTAACTTTTATTAAAAAATCAGGAATGACATTTATTTTTCTGTCATTCCTGATTTTATTTTTATATAGAAAATTACCAATAATCAAAGATAAAATTTGATAATTTGCTCTCAATATATACAGTTTAAAAATTAAGCTCAGCAGCTTGAACTTTTTCGTATTGTTTCTTTTTAAGAATTAAAAGAATTTGTGTTAATAATAAACAGAAACAGAATGCTAAGTAACCAAGAATTCGTGCAGAACTTTGTAATACAATTTCTGATTCCTCTTGGCCAAAACCACCTACATTAGGATCAATATTTAATGGTTGTTCCGCTTTTACGATATCACCTTGTTTTACAATTAATTGTAAACCGGCTGAAAGTGTTTGAGAAGTTGTTACACCATCTGAATTAACAATTGTAACTTTCGACTCACCTTTTTCTGTAGTTGTAATTTCGGTAACTTGACCAGCTTGTGAAGCAGTAAAAGCATTTATATTACTTTTCTCACCAGTTGGATAAACTTGACCACGACCACGGTTACCACCAGCATAGAATGGGTATGTTAAATATTTAACATCTGCATCTTTATCTGGATCAGGTGCAACAACAGGGAAGATAAGTTCTTGGTGTGTCTTACCAGCAATTGGACCTACAATTAAAATATTATCAAACTCTGTGCTATAAGGTGAAATAAATACACCTTTATTTTTTGCTTTAACTTCTGGAGAAATTTGCTTCTTAGAAGCTAATTTAAACCCTTTAGGTAAAATTAAAATTCCACCTACATTTAAATCTGCTGGTTTACCATCAGCGCTAATTTGTTGACGATTTACGTCGTATGGTACTTTTATTTCAATTTCAAATACAGAATTTGGAAGTACACCTTGTGGCGCTTCAATTTCAATAGCTTTTTGATTTAAATGACAGTTAGCACAAGCTAATTTACCGTTTGCTGCACGTGGGTTTGAATACCCTTGTTGCGCAAAAACTGGATAAGCAAATGAATCTTCCACAGAAAAACCAAATAAACTTATAGCAATCGTTAAAGTAAATAAAAGACTTTTAAAAAACTTGTTAGTTGCCATGAATTAAATACTTTCTAAGTATATATATAAATTAATTTTTTATTAAAAACAAGATACCTACCCCTGAAAAATAAAGTAATAGTATTGCAAAAGAAAGCAATAATTGTGTAAGAGGATCAGTAGAAGGTGTTAAAACTGCCCCAATAATTGTTGAAACAAGTATTACATATCGCCATGCACCTAACATTTGTTGAGCGGATACAAAATTTAACAATCCTAACAAAATTTGTATAATTGGAATCTGAAAAGCTAAGCCTGTACTATAAAAAAGAACAAGTATAAACTCAAAATATTGATCAAATGACCAAAGTGGCTCAATAACTTCATCACTATAATTTAAAAAAAAATTTAAGGCTGCAGGAATTAAAGCATAGTAAGAAAAAAGTAAACCTAGACCAAATAAACATAATGAACTCAATAATAACGGTAAAATAACTTTTGTTTCTTTTTTGGTTAAACCTGGTAATAAGAACAATATGATTTGTCCAATTGCAAAAGGACTTCCAAAAAGTAAACCTGTATAAAAAGAAATTTTTACAGTTGAAACAAAATATTCACCTGGTGATAACTGAAAAAATTTTACGTTGTCAACTGGGAGTTCCAATATTTTAACTAAAAGTTTAACTTCAAGAAACGCTACGCAAGTTAAAAATAAAATTATCCAAAATATATGAAAGAATCTTTGTCTAAGTTCTTCAATATGTTCTGAAAAGGGTAATTCTAAAGTTACTGTAGAAGTATCTGTAAAGTTAAAATCCGAATTTTTTACCATAAAGTTATTTTATAGACCTTTTATTTTATATAGTATCTGTTAAGTAAAAATATGGTGTTGTGTTT
>Ga0209962_1000144_pt1:0-7500 | contig 22968 bp, 19 predicted proteins | sample SalPonA_C_H2O_MG_FD_185722 | JGI IMG/M metagenome (GOLD analysis project Ga0209962, IMG submission 185722) | Water microbial communities from South San Francisco under conditions of wetland restoration - Salt Pond MetaG R2A_C_H2O_MG (SPAdes)... | ecosystem: Environmental > Aquatic >... | reverse complement strand
ACTTAGTTTTTTACTTAGAGATTTAGAGAATTTTACTTATCTTAATAATTTTAATTTCTTAAAATTAAATATTACACCTAAAATTAATTCACTTATTCAAAACAATAGTGCTCAATCAAATCTTTATTTTACTAATAGTTTTAAAGAGCTCATTAAATTTAAATATAATTTTACAAAAAACGAAAAAGATAAAAAAAGAAAACAATCGCAAGCAAAAATATTTAAAAATAAAACTAAATATTTAAAGACAAAATCTAAAATTATCCAATATAAAAATGATCATTTAATAAAAGATATTTATAAGCGAAAATATGGAGAAAAAGAATTATATACAGCGACATTAATACCTGAATATGGCTCATGGGTAAGATTTGGTTTTCAAAAAAATACAAAAATTAATGTTGCGAAATATCCTATAAAGAATCAAGAAGATGAAATTATTATTCAACTTGATAAAGTTACACAAAAACCTATTATACATTTATTAAAAGAAATGGGTGTAACCGATTTAGAAATCTGTCAAAATTTACAAAATTCCGAATTTTTCTATTTTAACAAACCAATTTTAACATCTTCGTTAATCCACGAAAATAAATTATTACGTTTTAATTTAGATAAAAATTATTATAAAAATATTTCCGAATTTTCTCGGATCTTTGATCCTTCCTATTATCGCTTAGGAAAAATTGGGCGTTCAAAATTAAATAATCGATTAGATATTAAGCTTTCGAAACGTATTACAACAATTACGTATGAAGATATCTTTGCAATAATTGATAAATTAATAACATTATCTACTTCCAAACAAGTTAGTGACGACATAGACCATTTAAAAAATCGTCGAGTTCGGTCAGTTGGAGAATTATTACAAAATTTATTCCGTATTGGTTTTCAAAGATTATTACGAAAATTGCGAAGTCAAACAAATAAAACATATTCTAGTCAATTATCAAGTTTTAATATCGTTGGAGCAACTATTCGAGAGTTTTTTGGAGCAAGCCAATTGTCTCAATATATGGATCAAACAAATCCTCTATCTTCATTAACACATAGACGAAGAATTAGTGGTTTAGGACCTGGTGGTTTTGATCGAGATCGTATTAGTTTTGCAGTCCGTGATATTCATCCAAGTCATTATGGGCGAATTTGCCCAATTGAAACACCTGAAGGACAGAATGTGGGTTTAATTGCTTCATTAACAACATGTGCAAGAGTTAATGAATCAGGGTTTTTAGAAACCCCATTTTGGAGAGTTATTAATGGAAAAGTAATTAAAACTGGAAATCCAATTTATTTAACGGCAGATATTGAAGATTTTTATAAAATTGCTCCTGCTGATATTTCAACAAATGAAGAAAACTATTTAACAAAAAACTTAATTCCTATACGCTATAAACAAGATTTTTTAACTGTCACACCATCTGAGGTAGATTTTATTGCTGTTTCTCCCATTCAAGTTGTTTCGGTAGCAGCGTCATTAATTCCTTTCTTTGAACACGATGATGCCAATCGAGCATTAATGGGTTCGAATATGCAACGACAGTCAGTTCCATTACTATTACCTCAAAAACCAATTGTTGGCACAGGGCTGGAGAATCAAATTGCTCTAGATTCGGGTATGGTAATAAATGCTCAACGAGGAGGAATTGTAGAATCTGTAACAGCAAATAAAATTATTATCCTTGAAGATTCAGGTCGACACTATAAATATGATTTACAAAAATATCAAAGATCAAACCAAGAAACGTGTATTAATCATAGGCCAATTGTTTGGGAAGGTGAAAAAATTAAATCTGGCCAAATGTTGACTGATGGACCAGGTATTATAAGTAATGAACTTTCTCTAGGTCAAAATGTTTTAGTGGCTTATATGCCATGGCAAGGATATAATTTTGAAGATGCAATTTTAATAAATGAACGTTTAGTCTATGAAGATATCTTTACGTCAATTCATATTGAAAGATATGAAATCGAAATTGATAGAACAGCAGAAATGTCTGAACAAACAACCAATAATATACCTAATTTAAGTATTTCTGATGTTCAGAATTTAAATGAAGATGGAATCGTAACAGTTGGGACATTTGTAAAACCAGGTGATATATTAGTAGGAAAAATTATTCCTAAAGATGATTCTGAACAATTACCAGAGTCTAAATTACTTCGTGCTATTTTTGGGGCAAAAGCCAAAGGAGTTCGTGATACATCATTTAGAATGCCTGAAGGTGAATATGGACGTGTAATTGAAACTTTAACATTTAATCGTCGAACAAAACTAGCTTATAAGTTTGAGAAAATCCAAATTTTTATTGCACAAATACGAAAAATTCAAGTAGGGGATAAAATTGCAGGCCGCCATGGTAATAAGGGAATAATTTCTCGTATTTTACCTAGACAAGATATGCCATTTCTTCCAGATGGAACTCCAATTGATATTATTTTAAACCCTTTAGGTGTTCCCTCTAGAATGAATGTTGGTCAATTATATGAATGTTTATTAGGGTTAGCTGGTCATAAATTAAATCGTCGTTTTAAAATTTTACCATTCGATGAGATGTACGGTTCAGAAGTTTCTCGAATTTTAATTAATAAGAAATTACGACAAGCTTCAGTCGAAAATAATGAAGCGTGGTTATTTAATCCTTATTCTCCAGGAAAAATGGTATTACTTGATGGAAGAACAGGCAAAGAATTTGATAATCCTATTACAGTAGGTAACGCTTATATGTTGAAATTAATTCATTTAGTTGATGATAAAATGCATTCAAGAGCAACAGGGCCTTATTCATTAGTAACTCAACAACCTTTAGGAGGAAAAGCCCAACATGGGGGTCAAAGATTTGGTGAAATGGAAGTGTGGGCACTTGAAGGATTTGGTGCATCTTTTACATTAAAAGAATTATTGACAATCAAATCAGATGATATGCAAGGACGAAATGAAACTTTAAATTCTATAATTAAAGGTCAACCTATACCGACCTCTGGAGTGCCTGAATCATTCAAAGTCTTAGTACAAGAATTACGATCAATTGGGTTAGATCTAAGTACTTACAGAATTGATGAATTTAGTTCAGATCAATCATATGAAATTGAATTAAATTTAATTGAAAAATATAATCCTCTATTAAAAACATTTTCTCATACATCAAATATAAATAATATTTCATTTTAAAAATTCATTATGATAAGGTCTGAAAAAGAATTTGATTATATAAAAATAAAGTTAGCTTCCCCTATGAGAATATTACAATGGTCTCATAGGAAATTACCCAATGGTCAATTTGTTGGGGAAGTCCAAAAATCTGAAACAATTAATTACCGAACATTTAAACCTGAAATGGATGGGTTATTTTGTGAAAGGATTTTTGGCCCAAGTAAAAGCCTAGAGTGTGCTTGTGGGAAATATAAACGAGTTAGATATGAAGGTTTAATATGTGAACGTTGTGGGGTGGAATTAACAGAATCACGAGTTCGCCGTCATAGAATGGGGCATATAAATTTAATTTATCCCGTTACACATGTTTGGTATACTAATAGTCGCCCAAATTATATTGCGCTATTACTTGAAGTCGAGCAGTGTGAAAAAAGATTAGATACAGGATGGACAGAATTTGCCGACCCAAAAGACACTAAAGAGAAAGAGAATAAAGATATACCTGAATATCCTTCATCAAGTCTTGAATGTCGAAATTATTTAACAAGCCCAAAAGCACTTTTAAATTGTAAAGAATTTCTTAAAGATAAATCTAAAGCGAAAAAATCTAATATTGTAAATTTTTATGATGAAAGAATAAAACGAATAAAATTAGCGTCTCTAGCTTATTTTATTGCAGAAGATGAAATTGCATTTTATGGATTACATTGGGATTTACAACAATACCGACGTTGTCGTGAATTAGGCTTTACGGGTTATCCTTTAAAGCCACATTCAAAATCACGTAATAGACGTAGGAATACACCAAAATATTTGTTAAGGTCAACACCAAATTATTTAATTGGTGCAGTTTTAATTAAACGTGAATTAGAAAAATTAAACCTTGATCAAGAAATAATTAAAACACGAAATTTTATTATGCTTTGCAGTAAAGTACTGCACCAAGAACAACCATTTTATAATTTTTCACACTGGTCTAAAAAATGGGAATATCAGCGAATTTATAAATTGCGTGACCAATCAATTAAACGCATCCGTATTTTAGAAAATTTATTAACGACCGGTGCAAATCCAGCATGGATGATTATAACAATACTACCAGTTATTCCTCCAGCCCTAAGACCTATGATTCAACTAGAAGGTGGACGTTTTGCAACATCGGATTTAAATGAATTATATAGAAGAATTATTACACGTAATAATCGACTTTTACGATTATTAGAAATTGATGCTCCTCAATTAATTATCAGAAATGAAAAACGAATGTTACAGGAAGCAGTTGATACCTTAATTGATAATGGTAAAAGAGGGAAAATTGCATTAAGTGCAAGTAACCGCCCATTAAAATCTTTATCCGATATTATAAAAGGAAAACACGGGCGTTTTCGTCAAAATTTACTTGGTAAACGAGTAGATTACTCGGGTAGATCTGTTATTGTAGTTGGGCCAAGCTTAAAATTAAATCAATGTGGTTTACCTTATGAAATGGCTATTGAATTATTCCAACCTTTTATAATTCGTGAGTTAATTAACCAAGGGTTAGCAAGTAATATGAAAGTTGCTAAAAACTTACTTCAGCAAAATGAACCAATTATAGACCCGGTACTTGAGAAAGTATTAGCAAACCACCCTATTTTTTTAAATCGAGCACCTACATTACATAGATTAGGAATACAAGCTTTTGAACCCATTATTGTTCAAGGGAGAGCAATTAAACTACATCCATTAGTCTGTTCAGCTTTTAATGCAGATTTTGATGGTGATCAAATGGCTGTTCATGTTCCTTTATCAGTTGAAGCTCAAGCAGAATGTTATATGCTAATGCTAGCGCCGTATAATTTTTTATCACCTGCAAATGGTGAACCAATTATTATGCCAAGTCAGGATATGGTATTAGGGTGTTATTATTTAACTGTGAATAATATTAAAGGATTATTGGGTTCAAACCATTATTTTGCTGATTTAAATGATGTTATATTAGCTTATAATCAAGATCAAATTGAAATTCATACATCAATTTGGGTTCGCTATAAGCATAAAATTTCTAAACCTTCAAATTTTATAAAGCGAATAAAATTAAAAGATGAAAGTTATATTGAATATTATGAAAATCTTCAAATCCGTAAAGATAAAAATGATAGAACGATTGTTCAATATCTACAAACCACAACTGGACGGGTTCTTCTAAATTATACAATTCAGACAACTTTAAATATTGAATTATAAAATTTAATTGTTAAAAAATAATTAATAAAAAGGATTATGAAAGATTATAGTTATCAAAATACACTTATTAATAAAAAACAATTAAAGGAGCTGTTAGCATGGAGTTTTTCAAAGTATGATTCTATGCAAGCTTCTTTATTAGCTGATGAGTTGAAGTACCTTGGATTTAAATATGCAACACAAGCAGGTATCTCTATTAGTATTGAAGACTTAAAAGTTCCGGCTACAAAAAATGAGATGTTAGAAAAAGCAAATAAAGATATTTTAAATGCAGAAAAAATTTGTTTAAAAGGAAAAATTACAGATGTAGAACGTTTTCAAAAAATTATTGATACATGGAGTATTGCAAGTGAATCATTAAAAGACAATGTAGTATCATATTTTAAAACTTATGACCCATTAAATTCTGTTTATATAATGGCTTTTTCCGGTGCGAGAGGAAACTTATCACAAGTTCGTCAACTTGTTGGTATGAGAGGACTTATGGCAGACCCAAGTGGTGAAATTATGCGGGTCCCTATTAAAAAGAATTTTCGTGAAGGACTAACAATAACAGATTATTTAATGTCGGGCTATGGGGCTCGTAAAGGTATTGTTGATACAGCTCTAAAGACAGCAAATTCAGGTTATTTAACTCGGAGATTAATTGATATTGCACAAGATATTATTATTCGAGAAAAAAATTGTCTAACCTCATCCTCATTTCTTATTGATACTAAAAATAAAGTAGATCAAGAACAAATTATTGGAAGAATATTATCAAAACCAGTTTATGAAGTGAAAACTAAAAATGTAATTGCTGAAGCAAATACACAAGTAACATTAAAGTTATTGGAACTATTTAAACAAAAACAAATTTCAAAATTTCATATTCGTTCACCATTAACATGTAGTTTATATCACTCTATTTGTCAAATGTGTTATGGGTGGGATTTATCTAATCAGAATTTAGTTGATCTTGGTGAAGCAGTTGGTATTCTTGCAGGACAATCTATTGGTGAACCAGGCACACAATTAACAATGCGTACCTTCCATACAGGGGGAATTTTTACATCGGAAGCTCGACAACAAATTATTAGCCCAACAAATGGGATTATCAAATTTTCTAAAATTTTAAAAACAATTATTCTACGTACAAATCGAGGTGATGATGTACTAGTTACTAAAAATTCAGGTTCTTTAATAGTAATTCCAGAACAACCAAATGAAAAAATTATTCAAGTGGAATTATTACGAAATACAATGTTATTTGTAAAAAGTAATCAATTTATTAAAAAATCAGCAATTATAGGGGAGTTAATAAGCACAGAGAAACAGACATTAACAGAAAGAAAACCTATATTAAGTGATACGGCTGGGGAAATTTTTATTCCTCGGTTAAAGGCAAGAACTAACCTAATTACACAAAATCGTTTATTATGGATTTTATCGGGACAAGTTTACCAAGCCCCTAGTAATTCATTCTTAAATTTTTATACAGATCATAAAATTAATAAAAATAGTTATATTTTTAGAACAAAATTAATAAATCAATACTCTGGCTATATTCAAACAATTAATAAAAAGAAAGGCATATTAGAACAAAGAATTCAAATCACAAATGATACATATTTTTTAAAAAATGCTTATGCTGAAAAAATTATTACCCCGAAAAATAATAAAAATTATTTAATTAGTTTACCTAATTTGAAATATTTAATTACCTTAGAAGATTCAAATTCGAAAAACTGGAAACATTGTAAAAAATATAAACCATTTATAAGTTCACTTAATAATAAGTTTAAGACCTTAACAGGTGGAATTCTCTATTATGATCAACGAATTAAACAAAAGTCAGAAACCTTAGATAAATTTATCTCATATAATATACCTTATGAAATAACTAAAGAAGATTATGAAAAACTGAGTAAAAATCATTATGAGATTTATTTAAAAAATTTAAAATCAAAGATTGATGAAAATGGTTTTATATTTTACAAAAATTTTTTAAACTTCCAAGAAATGGAAAGTATCTTTTTAAGATTAAAATTAAAAAGAAAAATTCTGCAAAATTCTTTAATTTGGTTATCAGAAGAAACATATAAATTAAATTGTGATAAAAATATCTTATTAGTTGAAAA
>Ga0209962_1000143_pt1 | contig 23253 bp, 27 predicted proteins | sample SalPonA_C_H2O_MG_FD_185722 | JGI IMG/M metagenome (GOLD analysis project Ga0209962, IMG submission 185722) | Water microbial communities from South San Francisco under conditions of wetland restoration - Salt Pond MetaG R2A_C_H2O_MG (SPAdes)... | ecosystem: Environmental > Aquatic > Non-marine... | reverse complement strand
GATCCCACTCGCAGTGCACGCAGTCCAAAAACAACCAGAACTCTTTCAGGTGGTAAGCATAAGAACGGATCGTATTAGGTGATTTGCCAACCGAATGAAGGTATTTCAGATAAGAATCTATTTGAGGGACAGGAAGATAGTCTCTACCAAGAACCAACCAAAAGTCTTGAGAGTCATCATTGATTCTTATCTTCTGTACTTTAACCATCAAAAATACGCTGTAGAATTGTAGTTGATAATAACTCTACACCGTAGGCGCTTAACAGTAAAGACTTCTTTGTATACTGTGTGGACTATATAATTGACGTAGTAGATAACGGTCGTGAGTGACACCACACTCACTGCAAGTCCAGTCTCTTATTCGCAAGCCTGCTCTACCCTTCGGACTACTGCTGGAAATACAACCGCAGCACGAACAGGCTTGGGTGGTGTACGACTCGTTGACCTCTTTAAAAACAATGCCTGCGTGTGCGCATTTGTATTCCAGCATTGTCTTTAGCATACCCCAGCCGGTATCGAGCACCGACTTGGCCATTTTGGTTTTGACCAACGAGCGAGATTTCACGTTGCCAACGTAGATTTCGCCTGAGCGGCTGACCAGTTGGCGGCTGAATTTGTGCAAGGCGTCTTTGCGGCGGTTTTTAATCTTGGTGTGAATCGCTTTGACGCGCTTTTTCTTTGCGGCACGTTGGGCAACAGCCAGCTTCGATTCCATATCACGGTAGAACCGACCAGCCTCTAGTCTTGTGCCGTCTGAGCAGGTGGCAGCATCTTTCAGCCCAAGGTCGATTCCAATCTTATCTTGACCGGCTGGAATGTCCGCCTCAACTTCAACCACGACATTGAAATACCAGCGCCCTCGGGCATCTTCGTTGAAAGAAGCGGACTTGAACGTGTACAACGACAAGTCGTAGCTGTCCCACACCTTGAAGTAGTGCCCGTTGTGGTACACCTGCCCGTTCTTCCATTTGGCCATGCCCGTATTGATCGGAATCCAGCCCAGTGAACGGCGGACGCCGCCGGACTTGCGCCAGTTTAGCCGTGTCTTCTTGAACTGCTTGCGGCGAGTAACGTATTCAGCCCCAACCTTCTGAACCGTGTGGCTGTGCAGCCCTAGCTCCTTGTGAGCGCCTTGGGTGTACTTCTGAATGTCGTAGGCGGACAGGAATACACCCCGTTCCTTGACCGAGCGGTGACTCAGTTCGTTCACATAGTTCCAGACGAAGTTAACCGACCGCGCCATCTGGTTCAGCAGTGGCCGGTGCTTGTCTCGAACGCGAACTTTTAAGGTCTTGGTGTATTTCACATCTTCAAGTATAGTTGGTCTATGAAAGAAAACAACCATTATAGAACAGGCAGGCACTGCGTTTTCGAGCTTCACGTTCATTTGGTCTTTATCACAAAGTACCGTGGCGCTGTGTTTACTGACGAGCATCTTAGGTCGCTGGAAAGTATCTTTCGCAGCGTGTGTGAAGACTTTGAAACGGAGTTAATCGAGTTTAATGGTGAGGCCGACCACGTTCACCTGCTCGTGAACTTCCCACCCAAGGTGGCCGTGTCCAAGTTGGTCAACAGCCTGAAAGGAGTATCGAGTCGAAGGCTTAAGCAGCTCCATCCTGAATTGATCAAACCCGCTTACATGAAAAACGCGCTGTGGAGTCCCAGCTACTATGCCGGTAGTGTGGGCGGCGCTCCAATCTCAGTTATCCGACGGTACATCGAGCAGCAAACCCGACCGCATTAAGGGAGGCTTACGCCTCCCAGCGCTATCCTTCCCCGCACTAAAAGTACGGGGCTTGTCGCGCATTTTGGTCACTTCAGATTAAATTAAAACTTACCGTCAGGACTGCCGAATGTAATAGACGGAGTAAGCCCTGTATCCGTCACATCCATCATCAGTTTATTCCTTTTAAAGCCGTGATACTTCACTGAATCCACCGGTGGAGGCGTGTTACTCGGGACTCTAACCACACCCGACTCATCCCCAAGTATTGGGTTCTCCTTGAGATTAGGGTCAGGTTGGCTGGCGCGTTTAGACGAACGATCACGATGGAACCCATCTCGTATTTCAGGGGGATGAGATGCAGCTGCGTAGGGCTGGAATAAGCCGTTGACGACGCGCGTAGGGTTTTGAGCTGTTTGTGTCTGGTCACGCTCGTAGATGGAGGCATCCGCAACCGCGGAATTTCGTTGCGTCTGTTGTACACCAGAGACCGGATCAAGCCTATTCTCGAGTTGCACGCGTAATAACGTAGCATGAACGAACATAACGCCGGCAACGACCACGGTCTGCGAAACCAGTTCCCAGTGATATAGCGTAACGGCCAGCACACCGACCAACGCACCAAAGAACCGATATATATGCCCTAGCGACTCACTGTGTAGCGTGCACGAGAACAGCAAAACGATGTGCGCCCCCATAAGGACGAGGCTGCCTAGAAAGAACTCGTGGGTGGGCAAGAGGGTCGACGCGCTAGTCGTGGCGATGACGAGGCTACTGATAAGAACGGTTAAGCGTGAGCGCTCGATAAAAATCATATCGAGAGCCAAACCAATAGCGTAAAGCCCCAGCGCAAAAAAGACGACATGCAACATCGCAGTGAGTTCACTGGTGACGTAAAGCGATGAGCTGATGTCTAGCGAGAACGGGTAAATAGCAACTGCAAAGAGGCTTAAAACCCCAAACAGAATGTGAAGATTTGCGCGAACGGTGCATATCATAGTGCGTCTCCCAGGTTGCCGATACATGATCTGGCCTGTTCAGACATAACCGTATTATTGCGAAATCTCGCCCGATTTAAAGTAAATTTATATTTTACTATTCTACGCTTTCAGTAAAAGCATTTCGCATTTCCGAGGCAGATGTCCGAGCACAGTCTCTAATGATGGTATCGATCTCATTCAATATCGTACACACAGATGCTTTCTGGGCATCATCAGCGTTACTTTCGTTTACCAACTCGCAAGCCGTCGTAAGCTTGGCGCTCGTCAGGGCTTGAGTCGTGTGTAAAGCACGAGTTGTGATCTCCAACAGATCGAACAAATCGCTATTCATTGACCGTGCTCCTGCAGCTCATATAAACCCTCGTTGAATTAAGACTTTGTCTTACTTTAGGACATAACGAACAAATCTAGAAGTAAAAAATAGATTTACTTTGGCGCGCCATGAAAAAACTGATCTAAATCTTTTAAAATTTCGAAAAATCGAATTCAACTCTTTACGCAACCGTAAATGCCGATCTTACTGTGATATCCTGCAAATAAACCGTACGGTAGAATAATCCATGAAGTATGCCGATCAAAAAGCCGCCAACATCGAGCAGCTCGCTGCACAAGCAACTCAGATCGAATCCACAATTGATGCTGATGATTTGTTCCCTGGATTTGGTGAGCGACTGAATGAAATGCTGGATCTTGTGGTACCCGCAATACCTCCGCTTTTTGGCCGACCGGCTGCATTGGCGGCCGTACTCGGATTAACGAAGGCGACAACGGGACGTTGGTTTAACGAAAACCGTCCACCGAACGCACTGACCCTCCGTAAATTAGCGATTTGGCTATCAACAAACACGAACCATTTTTCAGCGCCCGAGATGGAAATCTACCTCTTGTATGGCCACGCGGATAAACCCACCCAAAGCAGTGAAAATGTCGATTACAAGATCTATGCGCTGGTCTACTCCCGCTGCTCCGAACTCAACGTTGAGCTGGGTAATAACTCTGTTGTTGAGATGGCGCAAGGCCTCGAAAAGCTTTTAAAAATGTGGAACATCACACCCACTAGCGCTGACTTAGAGACACTCCATCATCGAAAACTGACAGCAATCGACGCGTTAATACTCTCGCTCGCGCACTAAATAAAAAACTTAAAGTAAAATTTCGTTTTACCTTGATTAAAAGATAATCTTACTCTAGTCTCGTCGTATGTCCCTATGAAATGGGCATTCAAACAGCGAGATAGACGATGAAAAAATCTTTGATCAACTGGGTGCTTAGTGCTGCCTTGGTCTGCACAGCTCACGCCAAAGCTTCTGATTTCACACTCGACGACACCATCTTTGACGTCATCGGTTCGACGTACAATATCGATCCGCTGTTGCTCTATTCCATCGCGCTAACCGAATCCGCAACCGGTGCAGGCGGCGGCAAAATTGCCCCACACGCGTACGTTTACCGAACTGACTCGGGCGCTGTTTACTTTGATGACTTAGAAAAAGCCGAAGCATCTCTAAAAAAAGTTTTAGCTGAAACCAGCAATGTTGATGTCGGATTAATGCAAATCAATATGCACTGGCATCCTCAGCCTGATCCAACCGCTTTGCTTGATCCCGTTGCAAACCTATCGGTTGCAGCGGCACATCTGAAAACCACACTCGCTTCAACGCCAGATCCCATTATCGGGGTAGGCCGCTATCACTCTTGGAGAGATGAACTGGCCGTCTGGTACGGACAAAAAGTGTGGCAAACATACCGCAATATCCAATCGCTTTTTAACTGATGTAGGTGGGAAAAATGAACGAAATGGAACGCAGACTGTTCGAAAAAACCGGTGAAACCGCACGCGAAATTTACGGCTATGAGATCAACGAAGAGATCTTTTCTCTGGATCTGAATTACTATCTAACGATGCAGAATCTTGCGCGCAAAGGTGGCTTCGATCTTGTTCGTCGACACTTTGCGAACATCACAGGAGAGTTTATCGACACACTGCTTTCGATGAACCAATCTGAGATCGCACAGTACCTCTGTAACGGTTCAGTTTCGTCTATCTGCCCATCGTGTTCCGCACACGACCTACTCTCAAAAGCCCGGATGAGATTACACCCAGAGGAGTCAGTTACTGCCTCTCACAAAGCACTCGTTCGCTCGCTAAAAATGCGTGCCGAGGGCAATCAAAAACTTCGAGTTGTCGAAACCATGCGCGGTACAAACCGCCCAGCGAACTGAGTAGGAGTACACGAAAAAATGAAAGACTACACTCCGCTTTGCGCCCGCAGACCTGAAGAACAACTCTACACACTTCTGCACCTGGGTGTGCGCAGAAACCTGCTGAGCGAACCGCCTCGCTACTCAGAAAAAGAGAACAGTGAATGTGTGGGTTTCGAATCACAATCGGTGCATAGCGCGCTGTCACGAGGACGACGTATCGACAACATGGATTGGGTTTTTAAAGCCATCCCCAAAAGCCAAAACTCAGTCGCTCCCAAGAGGATTAACTCAACGAGCTGTGCCAAAACACGTCGAGAATTAGCACTGGCAGGTAGCGCACTGAGCTACATTCTGGGACTACAACTCAAGAAAGGAGCGTCCCTTTCTCAGTACGCATCGGTTTATAGTTTCTATACAAATCTTGTGCATGACATCAACACACGCGCCAGCGATAGAGAGCACGCTATCTCAACACTTCCAATCAGTTCCTTCATTAACCTCGCACACTCGTTCGTGGACGGGACGGGCAGAAATGTTGAATGTACTGAATGTGGATTGGACTGGTATATGAACACCGAGACGCACACGAACGCATCGAACACCTGCCCATATTGTTCGAGCCAACGATACATCAACTAACGCATTGCCTTCACAAAACAGAGATCTCTACATCACACGGAATACCAGCGAAAGTAGACGCTTAACGTGAGGGGTTTTTAGCGAGCACTCCCATATAAATAGTAGATATTGGAGAGCACGAGTATTCCCACACAGAATACCGGGGTCTAAGACAACGGGGGACTATCAGGTTTGAGGAGTTAATCAGATGAATCAGCAAGCGCTTCACAGCAATTTCGATACCGCAGAGCAGCCAACGAAGACTGCATTCGAACAGTTGCTTGACCATCTACAATATCCGACCTCACAAGATCCTGTTGAACGACGTCTTAAAGAGTCGACTGAGCAGGAGCTTCTCGATGAACTCGACATGCTGGAGATCGAAACACACCTCATGCAATACGCGAGTGAGATCGAAGCGCTGGCAGAAAAAATTAAACTTACGCATCTCATTGAAACCAAAAAATCGATCCGAGAGCTCTATCAATATCGAGAGCATCGTCAAAAAACGGACCCCCGTTTTAAATGGGGTTACCTATCAGCCAGTGCGAGATTTCACAAACAAAGTATCGATATTTCGTTTTCCACTCGGCTCCCTAGAGATATCGATGGAGCCAAACGCGTGTTCGTAAAACGACGCATTCGACCTGGCGCAAAAGGGTTTACCCGGCGTGCAATTATTTCTGCCTTTCGACAGAGCGGTTTTAAGACTGCACCTGAGGAAGATCTGCGTTTAGGTTACTTACTCACTGGACGATTTAACAACGTCATGTCGGAAAATAAATTCACCACGCTCATCAGCCGTAACGCGCGCTACCTAAAAGAGCGTCTAGAGAAACGCTACGGCGATATACTCGATTTCAGTGAAGGTGAAATCTATCAAACCGAGTGAGTATCTCACGCAAGACCTGCTTGATACACGGAGGGAGTTTTAGCTATGAGCCATTCAAAAATCGATAGCATACCGATAACCGTTACAAGACTGACGGAGTACTTCAATTGCGCCGCGAGTTTGAATCGCAGCTCGCATCAGAACGATAAAAAAGCCGAGCCGTTTAAAGCGCGCGGCACCCGCATTCATGAAGAGACTGACACGCTTATCAAGGAATCCGAACGTGCCTATCTGGGCAGCAAAAGCGGGCTTCAGGAAGACGGCAGTTTCCAAATCAATATTCACTCAGCTCGCTTATAGGATTTCAGACTATGCAAGCGACATTCCGAGACAAAAAAGAGAACCTGGCGGTGATGACCGAGCTCATGGAAGGTGCTCAGGTTGTTCTGTCCGAACAGCCCCTTGAGCTGTTCGAGCCCATCCAACTAAAGGGCACCGTTGACCAAGTGCTGAAAATGAAAAATGGTCTGCATATCGCGCTCGATACTAAGACACGAAATCACACGACGGTCTACGCAAAGGACATCTTCCAACTGTCTTGCTACACCTATCTACTTGCCCATTTGGGATTTACCACGGCGAGCACAGGCATCATCCGATTTATGGTTCCGTCTAAACGAGGAAATGTCGAAAAATTAAAGCTCGTAAAACTCTACCCAGCCGAGGAGATCGAGTCGGTCTTCTTGAGTTGTCGGCGTGATCAGCGATTAGTTAGTGAAGGACACACCTTTAACTGCCACTGCGGATTCCATGTTTGAATTAATCTTTATCGCGATCCTGTTGACCCTCGCTATGATGTTCAATGCGATCTTCACGCGTATCTCTGCCGAAAGAGTTTTAGGCCTCAAATTGGATATGGTCCGCTCTACCCTCTTGGTTGCTGTACGGAATCTCTCAGCCCTACTCTGCGGGTTTGTGTTTGGCTTCATCATCAAGCAAGGAATGCTGGGCGAGTTTGTTTTGCTGTCACCGATGACTGCCGGACTGGTGGTTGTTTCTGCGCTTGCGCTGATCATTTATTGGGGCACACTGCGAACACTCGGGTTCAATCAAATTACGCTTTTCGGTGTCCTCAAACTCGTGACCTTAGAGAGCATTTTAATGGTCGTCGCCTTGGGCGGAATTCTTGTGGTTCTCATCGCCCTCACGAATTTGTGAAGCCCATCCAGTGCAAACAGAACGCGGCTTAACCTAGTTGCACCAGAAGTTACTCTGCACACGTCTGATACTTAATCCTATAGTGCGTATAGGAAGAAAAAATGTCAGACCACACACCCGATCAGATTACGATTGATCGTGAATCGTTCAACGAACTTATTCTCTCGTCCCACAATGAACTGAAACGTCAGCGCCGATCTCGCTGGGCAATGTTCGGCATTAAGCTTTCACTGTTTGCCGGGGTATTGGGGTTGGCCTACATGACCTCACAGGCAAAGATTGCAGACAGCCTGAGTAACCCAAACAAAGACCACATTGCGGTAGTGGAAGTATACGGCGCAATCGCTGCGGGACAGTTGGCTGATGCCGATCGATTAACCCCTGCCCTTCACCGTGCCTTCCAGTCACCCACATCGAAAGCCGTCGCTATTCGAATTAACTCACCCGGAGGCTCCCCTGTTCATGCCGGACGCCTCTTTGCCGAAGTGAATAAGCTCAAGGCCCTGCACCCAGATAAAACGGTCTACTCCGTGATTGAGGATATCGGCGCATCAGCGGCCTACTACATCGCGGCCTCAGCCGACAAAATTTATGTCGATCAAGCCTCGATGGTGGGTTCGATTGGCGTGATCACCGAGGGGTTTGGCTATGACAGCATCATGGAGAAGGCCGGTGTAGAGCGCCGCGTGCTCCAAGCCGGAAAATTCAAAGCCCTACTCGACCCTTATGCGCCGGCCAACGATGGTGTGACAGAGCACTGGCAAGCCATGCTCGATGAAGTTCACGAGCAATTCATCGCTGCGGTAAAAGCGGGGCGCGGAGACCGCCTCAATCTGGAACTTGAGCCTGACCTATTTGAAGGTCTGATTTTCACGGGGCATCGCAGCGTGGAGCTCGGCATCGCCGATTCATTGGGGAGCCTCACTGATATTTCACGGGAGGAAGTCGGGGCCATCAATATTGTCGACTACACCCCTGCACCTGATCTTTTGAAATCCATCACCGGCCAAGCCAGCGCGACGATGTCTGCCATGTTCGCTTCACTGACTACGCCATCGCTGCGCTAGGAGACAATCATGTCGAGTAAAAGTATATCCACCTTTCAATTCTCACTGCTGCTGATCATTTCCACCTTTGCGCTGGTACTGGCCGGATTCTCGGTGTTCAAGCTGGCTGAGCTCGAGCACAAGAACACCCAGGTAGAGCAGCCGTCACTCGTTGATCAGATGTTCACGCAGTACGGTGATTTGCTCAACCAACGCATCGACGGCCGGATCAACTCCTACATCGACCGCAAGCGTGAAGAAGCGGCCAAAATGAAGTTTGCGAAATACGACGCAGCGCCTGAGACGACCAATATTTCAAACAAGAAGATCTACGGTAACGAGAACGCGCGATTTACGCTGGTTGAATACTCCGACTTCGAGTGTCCGTTCTGTAAACGTTTCCATGCAACGCCAAAGCAGGTCGTAGACAGCTCGAACGGTGCGGTGAACTGGCAGTTCAAACACCTCCCTCTGCCCTTCCATGATCCAGCAGCAACCGTCGAAGCCGTTGCGACTGAGTGCGCTTATGAATTTCTTGGAAACCGAGGATTCTGGGTCTTCGCGGATCAGATCTTTGCCAACACGCGCACCAACGGTGAAGGCGTTAAAGATCTATTCGCGCTGGGTGAGGAGATTGGCATCCCTGGGCAGGATCTCAACGACTGTATCAAGTCTGGCCGTCACCTCAAAACGGTACAGCAAGACCTCGCAGACGCTAAAGCCAAGGGCTACAACTCTACGCCGATAACGCTGGTAGTGGATAACGAGACCGGGCAAACCATTTCACTGCGTGGCGCACAGGACCCGAATGCGGTTGCCTCTGCCATCGCACGCCTTCGCAAACAATCAGACCTAGCAGCACGATAAGGAACGACCATGAGCACGAATTCAACTCAAATTTCAGTCACGCCAGCGGGAAAAAACATGCTCGTGGCGTACATCATCTGGTTCTTTCTAGGCGGGCTCGGTATCCACCGATTCTACCTTGGCCGGATGAAAACGGGCGTAGCGATGCTGGCGCTATCCGTGGTGGGTGCGCTCACAGTACTGTTCTATATCGGAATCCTCCTTTTGATGGTAGTGGGTGTTTGGTGGCTAGCGGATGCCTACTTCACACAAGCGATTGTGACGCAAGAGAACGAGAAACTTGGCATACAGTCGTCCAGCATCACGCTTCACACTGTCTCTACAGGACAGAAAAGCGAAGACAGCGCGCTAGATCAGCTCTCCAAACTTGCTGACCTCAAAGACCGTGGCGTGATCAATGAGACCGAGTTTGAAGCCAAGAAAGCACAGTTGATGCAATCGTAGGAGGATTCATGTTCAAACGAACCCCAGACCCTAATCAACCGGTTACACATCAGCAGTCGGTTGTACCAATGACCTACGGGCGGTTGCTTCAAATACGCACAACGCTCGCCGTTTTGTTGCTCACCGTGGGTGCGTTCACCCAATTTGCGCTGGCTTTTTACGCGCCATCCGCTTGGAACTCAATCTATGGCGTTGTCACACGCCTACTTCCTTAGGAGCAGACTATGCATATTTCAGACGAAATGAGTCTTGAGCAGCTTAAGGCTCAACAAGAACAGCTTGAAAAAGCGATCGCCGAGCGAGAGGCCAGCGAGCGCAAAGCTGATCTAAAGACAGTCAAAGATTTGATCAAGAAGCACGGTTTTAAACTCAGCCAATTTCAAGGTGTGTGTGAGCGCGCTGCCAAACGGGTGTAATGTATCGGTGGCGATCACTCATCGCTCCAAAAGCTGCGCTCCATGGGCAGGATTAGACACATCAGGTCCTCTCTGTGGACCTTCAATAAGGACGTCCGCGCCCTGCGAGCTATTTAGACAGGGCGCTTCGATGACGCTGTCAACCAGTCTTGTGATGAGGGAGTTCTGGGGGTGTCGTAAAGGGTGCCCCTGTTCTATCCACACACTGAAAATAGTGTAAATATCACATTTTTACTATATTATGTGCAGATGGATACACAAAATACGTTCCGGGAGTAGAGGTTATGGTTGCCGAATTATTAGCGCCAACTCGGGAAGCTGTGCTGAGCAAAGCAGTACTAGCCGCCGCTGAACAACTTGGATTGAATCAAACAGAGCTCGGACGAGTTCTCGGGGTCGATCGCACACGGATTAGTCGCTTAAAACGTCAACTAAACTTGGATCCCTCATCTAAGTCAGGAGAATTAGCGCTAATGTTAATTCGGATAGCACGTGCACTGTTCGCGCTCAATGGAGGCGATCCCCAGCTCATTAAGCACTTCATGTCCACAGCTAATCATGTGACACATGGCATACCTAAAGAACAAGTCCAAACGATTTCGGGATTATCAACTGTGCTGTTATTTGTCGACGCTATTCGAGGCAAGAACTAGTGATTTGGGACACTTGTCATGGCTCAGCCCACATAGGTCCCATTCAAGGAATTGCGTATCGATTAGTCGAAAGCCAAGAGCAGGTCGCAACTCGAAGCATGGTAGATACGCTAGATGAACAGTCTCTGTTAGAACAGATGCTAGATGAAGTTAAACCGCCCTATCCCCCGAACGCGGAAGGGTATCACTATTTATTATGTACCCCATTCAGGTACCCTCCTTTGCCATACGGTTCTCGGTTCGGTAGCCGTGATCAACCGAGTTTGTTCTACGCCGCGAAAAGCGCAACAACGAGCCTCGCTGAGACAGCATACTATCGTTGTGTCTACTGGCACTCGATGTCGGAGCCTCCACCGCAACCGATCAGGACAGAGCATTCTTTGTTTAGTGTCGGCTATGAAACAGTATCCGGTATCCAGCTACAAAACCCGCCCTTTAACAAATATCAGAGTGCACTCACACGGATAGATGACTATCACGTTACACAAGCCCTAGGAAAAGATATGCGAGAAGCTGGAGTGGCCGGCTTTGAGTATGTTTCAGCGAGAGATCCGGATCAGGGACTCTGCATAGCCCTTTTTGATCTCGCCCCGTTTGTTGATGAAGCACCGTTAAGTCAGGAAATATACTTTTGCGACCTGTCTTCAAGCGATGTGGTATTCAAGCCAAAGAGCGGGCGTGAGATATATCGCTATTCTATGTCGAATTTTTACACTGTAGATGGAACATTTCCTCGACCTGCTCAATAGCCGGACAATGCGTTAATTTTGACGCTTTCTTTGACGATTTCTAGCAAGACTGCACGATTTTAAACTCAGCCAATTCCAAGGGATGTGTGGACGCGCCGTAAAACGAGTGTAATGTATCAGCGGCGATCACTCACCGCTCCATAAGCTGCGCTCCACGGGCAGGAGTCGACACATTAGGTCCTCGCTGAGGACCTACAGTAGAAACGATTGTGCCCTGCGAGCAATTAGACAGTCCGCGTCATTTGACTGCTAGTCGTCCAACAACTCGCCCCGAATAATCTTCACGTCCTTGGGCGCCTCGATGGCGATACGAACCGCACCGTTCTGAATTTGGAAGACTTTAATTTCTATATCGTCGCCGATACGAATTGTGTTGTTATGAGTGTCGCGAGTAAGAATCAACATGGTGTTAGCTCCTTGCCAGAAAAATCAGCGCGATCCGGCGCTGCTTCTAAACAATAGACCAACCTCTAGGTTTTAGGTACTTCCAGCAGTTGCCCCACACAATTTCTGTCTCTAGAATACTGTATGTATGTACAGTTCTAGCGGATTTATCATGAGCGTTACGTTTCTCGCACTCACACAAGAGACCTTTCAACGGGTGCCACTTCCCTTGTTTGGGGATCGCATTCCGGCAGGCTTCCCATCACCGGCTCAAGACTATGTCGAGGCGAAACTTGACCTAAATGAGCTCTGCATCAAACACCCGGCGGCGAGCTATTTCGTACGCGTCGACGGTGACTCGATGGCTCCGTTGTTACTCCCAAACGACATACTGGTCGTCGACCGCTCACTGACACCCAGCCATGGCGACATCGTCATCGCCAGTATCAACGCCGAGCTCACGGTAAAAACACTCGAAGTTCGACCACGCCCACGCCTCGTGCCGCAAAACCCGCGCTACGCGCCCATCACACCCAGAGACGGTGAAGAACTCGAAGTCTTTGGTGTCGTCACCAACGTTGTCAGGACACTGCGCTGATGCCTATTTTTGCGTTGTGCGACGTAAACAACTTCTACGTCAGTTGTGAACGTCTTTTTCGACCTGACTTAGAGGGAAAGCCCGTCATCGTCCTGAGTAACAACGACGGCTGTGCGGTCGCCCGATCAGCTGAGGCGAAAGCACTCGGCATTAAGATGTCGACACCGAGGTTCGAGTTAGATGATCTGATTCAACGTCACGAGATCGTCACCTTCTCATCAAACTACACACTGTACGCGGACATCTCCCAGCGTGTCATGACAACATTGGAAGCCCTTTCCCCACGCATTGAGATATACAGCATCGACGAGTGCTTTGCAGATCTGACCGGCGTTGAGACCAATCACTCGCTGGTTGAGTGGGGTCGAGTCGCCAAAGCGACCGTACAGAAAAACGTCGGCATGCCCATTTGCGTAGGCATTGCACCGACTAAAACACTCTCGAAGCTCGCCAACCACGCCGCAAAGAAATACGCGAAGACCGGTGGTGTTGTCGATCTTACTGATCCAGAGCGCCAGAAACGCTTAATGGCACTGGTGGATGTTTGTGACGTGTGGGGCGTCGGACGCAGAATCTCGGCACGCCTTCAAGAAATGGGCATTGGGACGGCGCTGGATCTCGCCCAGGCGAATCCAAAGCACATCCGTAAGCAATTCTCTGTCGTGCTGGAACGTACAGTGCTTGAGCTCAACGGGATCTCGACGATACCGCTCGAACCTGTCCAAGCGAACAAACAACAGATCCTCTGCTCTCGATCGTTCGGCAAACGCATCACTGAGTTTGATGTTGCAGCACAAGCTGTTGCGCAATTTACAGCGCGAGCAGCCGAGAAACTCAGGGCCGAAAAACAGCAGTGTAAAAGCCTGACTGTCTTTATCAGAACCTCAGCCTTTGCGCGGGATGAGCCCCAACATCACGCACAAATGAGTACTCGGTTTGAGCATCCGACAGACGATACAACTGAGCTCATAAGTGGGGCTCGAAAACTACTTCGCCGGATGTGGAAAGACGATCGGCGCTACGCTAAAGCCGGAATAATGCTGGGTGAGTTTTCAGAAGACGCTGTTTCGTCGCAACTCGACATCTTTTCGGCTGTTCCAGCACAACGTCAAAAACGCGCTGAATTACTCAGCGCCCTGGATGAAATCAACCAAAAACAGCCTCAACTCATTCGGTTCGCCAGTCAGGGGGTTAAGCGCGAATGGGACATGCGGCGCGACCACTTATCTCCGGGGTACACGACAAGCTGGAGAGACTTACCACGGGTGAGATAGGCCGAGCTACCTCCCCTCGCTTCGCAGATTCCTGATTCAGTGAGAGGATTCTCTTGAATGAGTGCCCAATGATTGCTCGGCTGGCGGGGTCCAACTGCAGACCGCTAGGTTGTCTTTCACAGCGCCGCTTCGCAAGCGTAGGGTCTTTGCGCCGAGCTAATGCTGCTGTTTGCATATCGGTCTGTCCTCGTTGCGAGGGTGTATTGTTATCACCATCACAACATTCCGTACATAAATAGTACTGGTACCATTTAATAGGTAGTACGATTTACTTTAACCTGCCACTCCTGCAGCGTTCATAAATCGCGCCCAGAGGACGAATTTCGTATACGCGGATGAGGAGTGTGCCTTGCAGGCTCCCCTCCCCTTCTTGCTATCGGCCATCAATTCGACACGACTCGCTTAACCACAAGTCGCCTCTTGTTTCTGGAACGCTTCGTCTGCCTGCGTGTTTCCCGACCAATTTACAAATAGTACCATTTTCCCGTCTCTTGAAATTGCCTCACCAGATATCTCAGATCGTAAAATTTAGTGACGATATTATATAATAGTACTAGTACCATTAAAGAGACCGCATTCACACAACAAAATTGATATCTAATTTCAGGTTTCAAACATAAGTAGTAACGGTACTATCTTAGAGCACAAAACTAGATGATATTAACCCCAATAAATACAGTAGGTTATATTCGGATAGCATCCTCAGCATCACTCATACATTAAGTGGTACCGGTACTATTTATTCACAGTATCGGTACCATAATGTTCTCTTCGAATAGCGATTTCGGTTTGGATTCCAAGATTATTTTATATAGTACTGTTACTATTTATTATATAGTACTAGTACTATATTTACGCTATAATAGTACCATTTATTATGCAGTACTAGTACCAATTTAGTGTGGTACTAGTACCATTTACAAAACAGTACCGTTACTCTATTATAAGTAGTACCAGTACTATTTATGAATGGTACTGGTACTATTATAAGATAGTACCGTTACTATTTATGAACGTTGAGTTAACATCGAACCGCTAGCAAGGATCAACATGAACGTCATTAGCTTCATAGCCACGAAATCGATGGGAAAATCCACAAACCTGCATGTCTTAGCTGAACGACTTTTAAAAATGAATGTACCAGTACATATCATCGATGCCGATCCACAGAGCAGCCAAGCTAAGTTTGTATCAGAGGCACAGGAACATTACTCAAACCTGAGTTTCACGCCATGGGAAGTTCTAAACGCGACCCAAGAACCGGCTGTTGTGCTCTACGACACGGTTGAGCAAAAAGCAGAAGAGCAGGGCGTTCTACTGATCGATGTCCAAGGTTCAGACAATGATCTACTCACACAGGGAGCGTCTCTAGCAGACTTGGTACTCGTACCTATGGTAGACGGGCCACTGGAGCGGGAAGCCACAAAGGCAACCTTCAAGCGCTTAAAGATGCTGGAGCGCATGCTCAAACGGAAGCTAAATGCAAAGATCTATTATGCCGCAGTACCTCCATTCGGCTTAAGTAAAGTTGCTCAATCAGTTATCGACCAAGCCGCACAAATTGACTTTGAGTTTCTTGGCTCACACCTCATGGCACGGCGGGAATTTAAGTACCTATGTGAAACCGGTACATTGAACAGTGCTCGACCTGAGGTACTAAATATTGCTGATACCTGGCAGAAAGCAGTAGGGGAGGCGCTACTATGACCAACGGACCTAAACCATTTACGCTCGATGATCTTGATACAGAGGTAGAGAACGAACTTTCCGGAGCTAGTGAAATCAGTGCTTCTGCGTTTATGTCAGCAGGGAAGGGGACAGGCATTCATAATCGCGTTGCCTTAAAAGAGCTTCAAAGTGTCTCTGGTGCTACGCGGTTGTCCGCACAACCCACTGGTACCAAACCTGCAGTAAAGCAGATGAGATATGGCAAGCCGACGCAAATCAGCTGGAAAACGTTTGAAACACAGAAGGAAGCGTTTGAAAAGCTAGTCGCTGATTCAGGTTTGAAACGCGCCGATATATTCGAAATAGGGCTCAGTCTCGCTATTCAAAAGTTTGAGAAAAGTGGGAACTTCGACAAAGTAGACCGTAGCTTCGGCACTGATGATTTAGATAAATAATGGTACTATTTTGTCGATAGTACCATTATCTCCCGTCTGAGAAGAAACTGTAACACATACACTTTACGGCTAGTAAGTGCTTACTCAACTTCTACCAAGACGTGTCGCTGATATCCATAACAGCTGCCGACACCCGCTTTCGGCTACTTCGATTATCAGATTTGAACGGCTCCAATTGTGCTTCAATCTGCTCAGGCGAATACTTATTGAGGATCGTGAGCAACCAGCCAACGGGCTCTCGAATTTTTTCGCCCTGCTTCTCCATCAATTGAATGGCCAATGCCACGTGAGCCTGACTGTGGTCCTTTAGCAGCACCTCCAAGTCTGACTCCGTAAACGATAAACCGTTGGTCATAGGTTTTTGATCACCCGTATTCGAGTGCTCAATCTGTGCTCGATCTTGCGTTGAGTCCCCTAAACCTTTAGCGCGCTTCTTCAGGTAAATATGCCCCCTCTGCCGTTGATTTCGCCCCTGCCTCTCTAAGATCCGTATCGTCAGTGAGAACTCAGGGAAGCGATCTACCACGATATCGCCACCTTTCGTGCCTTTCCAAATATCCATGGCAGCACTCGGATCATCACAAAATGCATCCAAGAATTTTTCCCAATGTCGGTTGAAAGCAACACGGCTTGAGTCACGAACGCGCTTCTGTTCTTGCGGTGACATATCAACAGAAGGGGAGGGGAACTCAAAATCGAACATCTCTGAGAACCCTTGCCACAACTCGGCATCCCAACCTTGGTAATAGCGGTGTGCCCAGTTCCAGAAAAAGTTAACGAGCGCTATGGCGAACGAATTGGTCATCAACGTTCTATGAGAGGTGCGCTGTAAGGTCTTAATAACGCCCTGAACCATCGGTTCGTTCTGGTTGAAATCCATGGCTCGGCGCTGAAGGTCTTCTTGCACACTGTCGGTCAGTTTGAACGCCAAGGCCTCTAATACACGCTTACCACTTGGCAAAACTTTATACTTTGTCTTGTGATCCTTGAACTGTGTGATGATGTTTTGAGTCAGATATGAAACATATTCGCCATCGTCGTCAACACCATGGGAATCAACGAGTTCAGCGCGCACACGTGTATCCTTCCACCTTTCCATCATCTCACGAAGCTCATTGAGCTTGTTACGACCATCTTTGTACCCCAATTGAGCGGCAAGATCGCTTGGCTCAATGACATACCAGTCGTCGAGTGGCTTCCCTAGCTTTTTACGCTGTCTGAGAGTGTCTAGACACCAGGCTTTCAAGATACCGAAGATGTACTCATCACGCTTTGTCATTACAGCGACATCCGAGCCATCAAAGGTCTCTGATGTAACCTCTAGCACGGAGAAAGCACCCTCAGGGGAGCGAATTTGTGTTTTCCTCGTGTAGTTCTTTATCAGTCTACCTTTATCATCGAGCGTGTCATGAGGGCGACTCTTGTGTAATGCCTGGCGACTCAGCTCGATAAGCTGTTGTTGGTACTCATCCTCTTTATCGTTTGATGGAACTAAGATCTGATACTCCGAAACATCAATTTTAGAGACAGGTCGATCAACACGTTTCGGCTCGATGGGTTCAAACGGATACTTCACTTCGAAAACCGCAGGGCGGGGCCCTCGGTTGGGGATAACCTGGCGAAGTAAATTGTACTCGACTAACTGCGCTTGCAGACGTCCAATGGTTGCTTTGTTGGCAAGCTCAGTTAACGTTTCGCGCGTTGTAAATACAAAGCTAGTAATCTCACACTCATTAGGCTCCGGATTGAATAGACTCAAAAAGAACTGCTCTAAAGGCTCTGTCTGACGTGCCTCAGTTCTTCGATAGTCACCAATAACCTTCGCTACATAATTGAGCTCCCCTCGAAAGGTGTCTGATGTAGCGGCGTCCTGTAAGGCAGCAGACCAAATAAAAATGGTCCCCCGATCCAAGGGCACAAACATTGATGCTGAAGGGGAGAGATAGATGTTCTCACCTCTGTAGGCGATCAGCTCTGTAAAGTCATTTCCTAGCAAGTCAGACATCGTCTCAAATCCCAATGCGTACCAAAATGTACTAACACTTTAGGGAACTAGTCTATCATTCTTTTACTGACAGTCCAGCTACATATCGAGATGTAGCCACACCCCCAAATCGTAAGTGGTCAGTCTGATTAGCAATCAAGATCTTTTATATCACTCGCTATTTATACTTACATATCAGTGATTTAATAGAATAACTTTATGCTAACAATACGATTAACATCAGAACCGTTATGAACGTACAGTTTAATGAAAAGATGATTCATAGTTGTACTTACACTTCAGTGAGATTATGAACTTAGTTATACGTACACAACAATGAAGTCATCGGTGAATTGAAAAGCCCTGTACACGTGGCTTGTAGCGTACCAATCTATACGTACAACTCAGAACGCGAAGCGTACCGAGTTACGCAGACACTTCAGTGAAGCAGATTAATCTGGACGCTTGCCTACGAGGCCAAATCAGCTCTTCATTAAATGAGTAGCTTATAATAGTCATTATTTATCAGGTAGTTAGACTAACTAATTAGAAGCGTACCAATTTATACGAACATTTTCGTTAACCTTTGAATTCGGTTGTACTGACATTCTGACTATTTTGAGCAGGTTTAAGGGGCAGCTAGTCGCCACATGGCGCCAATATGTACCTGGATTGAATCCGTAACCCTTTGTTTTTAGGTGTGAAAGATCAATTGATTTAAGTTAGGGAGTGGTACGCTTCGTATAACCGCTGGTACGCTTCGTACAGGTGCACCAATAACCGTTTAATTGAAGACTAACCGTATTAATCCACCTATAAATCAATAGTTTGTGATGCATTATGTAAGTAAAATAGAGACATGAACTCACGAATGGTACGCTTCACAGATGGAATGGTACGCTTCGTATGACGATTGGTACGCTTCGTAAATAGTGTTGGTACGCTTCGTACAGAGTGTGGGACGGTACGTAAACACCCTGGTACGCTTCGCATAAGATCAGTTAGGTGATTGTTTTAGAAGGATTTATATTAATCCTAACCCTTAAACCACATAACCATATTACTTTTTAACTATTACTAAGGTGGCTGAAAAACAGAACAGCAAATAATAGCTACTGGAGACCTCGAGAGAAGACACTTGCAAGGCTGGTTCAGCCCGGATCTATAGTGGACTAGTGTTGGATTTAACTTCGTGTTGAAGGACTGTCGGCTCCTGCCAATGGAGGCCTGAGTAAATCCGTTCAGGCATCAGTTGCTGCCTGTGAAGTTGGAAGCCTCGCCCAAACGGGCGAGGAGTAGTCACGTTGGATCGATAAGCAGCGGCTTAAATAACGTCTCATCTGACGTACTAGAGGCTTGCTTGACCTCGAGCGCTGGACTAGGGCAGGCCATATTTGGACTGATGCTCTGAGAGCGAATCCTCACGTAGCGTTGCGTGTCAGCATCTGTTTTACAGTCATCTGCGGTCATTTTGCCCTGACCGCAGAATCGCTCCACACGCGCTGAGGTATAAATCGAAGCGTCCCGCTTCTTGGTTTGCCCGTCCATCAGTGACTTCGCTTCATCTGCGATGGCTTTTAGATCGGTGGGATCAATCAGGGCTGATTGGCGATCATTCAACTTAGTGTCATTGCGAGTTGCTAAAACATGGGTGTAGCCGCCCTCAACATAGGCAGCACCTGCGCGACTCTTTTTATCGAGTGTCAACGCAGCATCGCGATGTGCGATATCGCGTTTTTTCGGCTCAATGATAACTGTCTCTTGCGATGCTGTTGGCTTTGAGTCCATGCAGCCCGTCAGTGCGATCGATCCGCAGAGCGTGGCTAAAACTAGGTGTGTGCGCGTCATAAGTTGAGATCTCCTAAAGAGTTTCTCAAAGCCTATGCCATTCAATACTTCAAACTCAGTGCAAACAGACCCGCCTGAAACCTGGTTGCACTGACTGTGCTCAGAAAGTTGTCTGATACTACCGGGAGTAGAAATAGGGGGACGGTATGTTCGGTCGAACGAAGGCACGAGAAAGCAAGGAACAGGCACAGGCAGCAGCGGCCGAAGTGTTAAGCATCAAGGCCAGCGCCGAGCTGCTTGACCAGTTTACGCGCCCGGATGAAGAGCTCTTTCCGCCGTACCGTCGCGGTTTTCCCGCTATTCATCCAGAAGCGCTTCTGCGCTCTAACGACGACATCATAAAAAAAATCCGTGAGAATCTAAGGCTGAGCCAAGCGCAGTACGATAAGTTAATCCATCCTCTGTTCCTCAATCTCGCGGCGTTCTATCAGCTACTACCCGCCAGTGAGTCGCACCATCACAACCGCGCAGGCGGTCTCCTGCGTCATTCACTTGAAGTCGCTTTTCTGTGTGGACAAGCGGCCGAGGGCGCTACGTTTGCACGAGCGGGCTCCAACCTTGAGCGTACTCAGTCGAAACCACGCTGGCAGGTCGCTACGCTGATGGTTGGACTTCTGCACGATTGCGGAAAGCCTGAGACCGACTATTTCATCTACTCATCAGACGTGAGCAAACGCTGGAACCCTTACAAAGAGAGCCTGTACGAATGGGCGACCTCAAATTCCGTTGATCGATACTTCATTACATGGTCAGCCAAGCGGCACCAGAGACACCTCTCGACGGTCGCCGCGATGTCATCAATTCTCGTTCCGCAGGAACTTCTAAGCTACTTGGATACTTCAGACGGCCTGGTCCGTCGCGAATATCATGCTGCACTCTCGGGTGTGCCTACCAAAATGAAGTCGATTGCTGATAAGTTTGACGCGATATCAGCCCTTGAAGATCGCAAGAAGCTGGGTAATTCGATGCTGAAGCTGGCGTGGGATGTCCCGCTGCAGGCGCGCATTTTCCAAGCCATGATCTTCGTGGCAGAACAGCCGAATATGGCAAACAACCTAAGAGCCCCATTCTGGCATTTAAAAGCCGATCCGGGGCGACTATACATTAACTGGAAAATCGCCTATCCAGCGATCATCAATGAGCTTAGGCGCATGGGAGAGCCGTTGGAGCCTACGAGCGATGCACTCTCGCGGCTGATGATCGAGACCGGCACCTTCGAACCCTTGATCAAGGTTATCGATGGAGAGCAGGTCGAATCCCCGTATTGGCATATTCGCCCCGTTCTAGGAAGCTCGAATGATGAAGCGGTCGTCATTGATGACCTCATGATTCGATGCGTGCGCATCCCCGAAGTCTCAATGATCTTCCGAGGTGATGCACCCGCTGCAATCGAAGGGATGATCAACGAACTCGAACCGCCACAAGCCGCAGCACCCTCGAACGAGGAGGGTGTTGAAAGCGTTAAATCCGACGACAACTCTGATGCCAGTGAAGTCAGCTCAGGCCCGTCGGCTTCCAGCGGATCTAATGTACCGCCGATACAGGAAAGCGAAAATCCTGCACCGACTCGGGAGACTACGACCACAGTGGATATCAATCCCAGGTCGCCGGTTTCAAACCCGACAGGTACGAGACTGCATTCTGCACCGCCTTCAACTGAGCCGACGGGAGAGAATGTTGACTCTACAAAAGCACCGGTACAGCACGGCACACAACCAGCGCCGGGGCCCACCAAAGACAGTGCTAAACACCAAGCGGCATCTAAGCGCGCTGCGGAGCCGTCAAAACATCAAACGCGTAAGCGCTCGGACCAATCTGAAGGGGGAGCAACTCAACCCTCACCTGCCAACATTGAAGGAGCCCCTCGGTTGGACATGAGCGGTGGCGCAAGAGTGCAAACGGCTAAACCAGCCCTTAATAAAACAGTGGAGACGGCTCCAGTTTCAACAGCTAAAGCCCTCTTCACACGCGAGACAACGCCAGAGGAGCTCTTTGAGCCTGAGATTACCCGCGAGCCCGAGGCTGCTGCTTACCTAGTCAAACTTATCGAGCGCGAGAGTGAGCTCCGCGCGAAAGGTAAACCCACGTTGCTAGAGTGCTCACGAGACGGCTATATCGTCTTGAAATTCCCGTCAGGAGCAACCCAATTGGGTAAAGCGTGGGACGTGGGCAAAGGGCTCTATAGTGCTGGCCTTCTGGGGCAAAAGCCCACTGCATCCACAAGCTTCACCAGCAAACCACCGGGCGGCGACAGCAAAACTCAGTACTTGGTACTCGACCTTGAATTGAGCGAGCGCATCGGTGCGTATTTTGAGGCTAAGAAAGCCACGATTAAAGAGAATCCGACTCGATTTGGAGGCTTACTACGATGATGAATGAAGACTCCCTCCTGTATGAGAATCCGCTTCGAACCAACTATGAAGCGCGTGCCTCAGCCGTCTGGGCAGCCTCAGGCGTTGCCGCGATTGGCGTTAATGCAGTCTCCAATATGCCCGCGGCTCCGATGCTTGCGATGTGTGCTATTGCTGGTGGGATGGCGCTCGCTCGACTACCGGGCGCTATTCGTCTCCATACGCTCCAGAAGAACTTCAAAGGTCGAGAACTGAGTTTTATGACCTTGGACGATTTGATTAAGCAGATCAAAGAACGCCCCGACCAAGTGTGGTACGGGCATGGCTTCATATGGGAGACCCGGCACGCGCAGCGAGCGTTTGAGATACTCAAGCGCGACTGGGCGCAGATTGATACCTCTCAACAAACGAAAAGCCAAACCAAATCCATGGGGCAGAACTGGATACACGGTATTGAGCCTAAAGAGACAAAAATCTTCCAAAACGAGGATCATTCGGGGCTTCACGAGTTAGTGCTGGGGACTACAGGGTCCGGTAAAACTCGATATTTCGACCTGAAGACGTCGCAAATCATCATGCGCGGTGCCGATACTGGCGATTTTCAAAGCCTGTTTGCGCTTGACCCCAAGGGCGACCCTGAATGGATCGATAATGCGAGGCGGGCCGCAAACGCATCAAATCCAAATCGCCCCTTTTATGTCTTTGATCCCGCCGATGCCAAGAATTCGGTCAGGATTAACCCACTGGCAAACTTCGGGCGAGTGTCGGAGCTCGCGAGCCGTATTTCATCATTGCTGCCGTCTGAGAATGCCAATGATCCCTTCACCGCCTTCTCATGGCAGGCGGTCAACAATATCGCCTCGGCGCTCGTGATGATCAATGAGCGCCCGTCATTGGTCGACCTGAAATCGTACCTCGA
>Ga0209962_1000141_pt1 | contig 23515 bp, 18 predicted proteins | sample SalPonA_C_H2O_MG_FD_185722 | JGI IMG/M metagenome (GOLD analysis project Ga0209962, IMG submission 185722) | Water microbial communities from South San Francisco under conditions of wetland restoration - Salt Pond MetaG R2A_C_H2O_MG (SPAdes)... | ecosystem: Environmental > Aquatic > Non-marine... | reverse complement strand
AAGGTTTGAATCAATCTCGTCCCGAAGGATGGTCACGTTGGATTGAAGGTCCGTTCTAGCGGTGGCAAGGTTTGAATCAATTTCACCCCGAAGGATGGTCACGTTTGATTGAAGGTCCGTCCTCGCCGTAGCAAGGTTTGAATCAATTTCACCCCGAAGGATGGTCACGTTTGATTGAAGGTCCGTCCTCGCCGTAGCAAGGTTTGAATCAATCTCGTCCCTCAAAATGGTCACGTTGGAGGCTAGGTTCGACCAGATGTGACCATTCGAGGTCTCCAAGTTCTCAATCCTCACCACATTTGAGGCAAAATCCCCCACATTCGCTGAACTAATATTCGTGATGGCGCTCCCGTCCCCATCGAACGCCGTCGCTTTCACAGTCCCGGATACGTCAAGTGCCACGGTTGGATCCGTGACCCCGATACCCACACTCCCCTGTGTATACACAACATTGGACTCCCCTGAATAGACCCACTTTTCGCCGTTGACGATGCGAAGATCCCGAATCTTCCGCCCATCCGTGGACGCCGAAGAGAAGCTCACGTATTCCCCATTCACGTAGGGTGTTTCTCGTTCGATGTCCTTGTAATAAAATTTGCGAGACCCATCGAGACTGATGGCGATGAGTCCTCGCTCGTAATTGATGACAACCTTTTGCCAATCCTCGGAGGCTGTGAAGAGCCCCGAAACAGTGGTCTCTGTGAGAAGCGTGCTGTCGTAGTAAAGACTGATTTTATTGTTACTGTCATTGAACGTGAAAGAGTAGCCATCCCCACCCGTGTTTGTGGTGCTAAACACATTGGCGTAAAGTGGACCACCGTTCGTGCCCGAACGGATATCCATCTCGAAATCCATCACCCACGAATTGGGGAGCTTTTGGCCCCAATACACATAGCCATCGGCGACGTCGAGATACCCATTGCCTGTGTCTCGAACACCACTACTCGTGAATCCATTGAATGTTGTGGTCGACACCTGATCGTCGTAGATGAGCACACTATTGGCTCTCGTCACATTGAGGGCGGTATCCACGCCCTGAATGTTGGAAACCTCCAATTTACCAACACGTAATGTGGCGTTCTTAATATCTAAAGTCCCCACAGGGGATTGTATAGACATTTAATATATCGGGAGAGAATTATTAAATGACTTTGGTGGCGGAGTGAGTATTTGATTAGGCATTTTCGAGGGCATCCAGTCTCGCCAAGACTGTCGCAACCTTTGCCTTCTCCGCTTGAAGTTGTTCATTCACCTCTTTCAGGGCTTCAACCAGAAGACCCACCATGTTACCATAGGCTAAACCGTAACCGTTTTCTTCATCACCGACGACGGCTTCTGGGAGGACCTTGAGAACTTCTTGTGCCACAAGACCCGTGTATCTCTTATCATCCATTTCGTAGGTGTAACCATTCAATTTGTTCACTTTTTCAACGGGCTTCTCTATGATTTCAAGGTTCTTCTTTTTACGTACGTCAGAGTAAGCTATGACGTTACCCGTGGCATAAATATCACCCGACACGTGAAGTTTATAAGATGGACTCGTCGTCCCAATGCCGACGCTATTTCCTACGATAGACATTGTCCTATCGCCCACACTGCCACCATAAATGCCATAATCGTGTGCTCTGAAGTGAAGTTTTTGGCCGTAATGACCAGTAGTTGTGATAGCAGTTCCAGCGGAATTGGTACGCACATTTTCTATCTCCATACCGGCCAATATTCTACCAGAATATCGTTTACCGACGTATTGAGAATATACGGTATTATTTGTAGGACCTTCAGTATATCCACTCATAAATACACTGCTATTATCTACGTACACATCTCCGCGTACATCCAGCTTATATATTGGACTCGTCGTCCCGATGCCGACGCTGCCGTTAGCTTTTACCACACATGGATAACTAGGATTATTCAAATACAAATCGTTCCACGCATTTAAACTACCAGTATGAGAACCAACGATCGCAACGTTAGAATAAGTACCAACGACGACACGCGGATTACTAGAAAGACCAGTTTTTGAGCCAAATACTCCAGAAATCCAATTCGCAGCAGCTTCACCATCTCCATTACGAACATCCAAACTTTTCATGGGAGCATTCGTCCCGATGCCGACGTTGCCGCCAGATGTGATGCGCATGCGTTCTACGGGTGTCGCTCCAGACGCACTCGCATAAAACATAATACCTTCGTATTGAGACCCAATCGATAGACCCCCACCGGCACCCGTCCATAAACCAGGTGGGATATAAGGAGAAGTTTGTTCATCTTTGAGAGATAAGCGATTTGACCCAGCAGAGTTTTTAAGATACAATATATTACCCCATTGATTTGCCGAATTACCGAGTACTTCGAGTCTTGCCCCAGGATTCGTCGTCCCGATGCCGACGTTGTCATCTACATAGAAATTGCTATATGCTCTAACATACCCTTCCTCGATGCGCACACATTCTGGTAAATTACCTGTACTGGTACCACCCGTCACACTACTCTTCACACGGAGACGCATGTAACCAGTTGTTCCGTCAACGCCGCAATCTATACGCCCAGAAGAACCATTTTGATCTGGTACACGACTCGCGTGATTGAAGGTGATGTTGGCGTTTCCGTCGCCATCATTAATAGTGAGACCCACTTGACCACCACCATTTGGACCTACAAGAACCACATTTCCAGTTGATGTAAACACACCCGTTGAGGTACTTATAGGTCTTCCAAGTGTCCCCGAGGTAATTTTACTGGCACTCAAGTCTGGAATGTCCGATGCAGCCAAACTCAATCTGTCGGATGAAACAGTTCCACTCGCCAGGTTACTGGCGTTCAAACTCGTGAGACCGGATCCATTACCGGACACCGAGGTCGTTGTGAGAGCGCCAACGTTTGAGGTCCCGTGGACATCCAAGGTGTACCCAGGACTCGTCGTCCCGATGCCGACGTCGCCAGATGTTGTTACAACAAAGTTATACGAAGAACTATTACTCTCTCCACCGTTGGTGCCACTATAACCAGCATAGAAAGGATTAACACCTGTAGAAGTTAAGTCTTGTCCAACCCAAAGACGACCCGCCTGACCCGATGAACGCACGGCGAATATAGAACCCGTGGTAGGGTTCGAACTTGTTCTCAACGTAAAACCTGCACCATTGGCATTGTCATTCGAATTATCTTCAAAATAAACATCTCCTCGTGTTCCGACATTCAATGTTATAAATGTAGTGTCGATAGGTCTCGTGAGTGTCCCCGAGGTAATTTTACTGGCACTCAAGTCTGGAATGTCCGATGCAGCCAAACTTAATCTGGCGGATGGAACAGTTCCACTCGCCAGGTTACTGGCATTCAAACTTGTGAGTCCGGATCCATTACCGGACACCGAGGTCGCCGTGAGAGCGCCAACGTTTGAGGTCCCATGGACATCCAAGGTGTACGCGGGTGAGGTCGTCCCAATGCCAACATTCGACGTAGACACATCTACAAACAGATTCGCCGTCCCGACTTCGAAGTCACCAGTAAATGCACCTGCGCCGTTCACATTGAGCATCGGATCCCCACTTTGTGAGTTTCCACCGGCCTCTCCGGGATTTAGATTAGCGTACCCAATATATGTATGCCCGGTATGTAATATACCAAAAGTTGTGTCGTCAGAATTACGAGTTGTGGTTGTATCAACACTTGAACCGCTTGTGTTACCTCGTATTTCAAATGCTATGTCATCAAAAACATCACCATCCCCCGAGAGTAACAATGTAGCAGGTTCATCGGGTGAATCAAATGCTTTTAATATTTTTAAACCATGATAATTCGCTTTAGCAGTTAGAGTTACATCGTTCGCCCCAATAGCCAAACTCCCAATCGTCGTATTATTGAGTGTACCTGGCAACCTATCTTTATTAATCGTCCCCGAGCTAATATTAGTGGCGTTCAAACTCGTGAGACCGGATCCATTACCGGAGACCGAGGTCGCCGTGAGAGCGCCAACGTTTGAGGTCCCGTGGACATCGAGGTCGTACCCAGGTGTTATAGTGTTGATACCAACCCGACTCGTCGTCGTATCCACGAATAGATTGGCTGTACCAATCTCAACGTTCGATCTGTAATAGAGTGATTCGGAACCGGTCGTCCATTCGGAACTCACAAAAGGAGATCCACCTTGATAAAAGTTCCCCGTAAAATTGATGTCGCCGTCAACATCGAGGTCGTACCCAGGTGTTATAGTGTTGATACCAACCCGACTCGTCGTCGTATCCACGAAGAGGTTGGCGGTCCCTACCTCGACATTCGACCTGTAATAAAGAGAATCTTGACCGTCCGTCCAAAGTGAACTTACAAAAGGAGATCCACCTTGATAAAAGGTCCCTGTAAAATTGATGTCGCCGTCGACATCCAATGTGTACCCAGGTGCCGTCGTCCCGATGCCGACGTCCCCGGAGAACGTCCCAGTTGAAGCCGTGAGAGCTCCCTGAACACTCACCGCAAGTGCATTTGAATCAAATTCAAGAGTCGAGTCCCCCGCTCCATTGAGGGTATACCCCAATTTAAGAGTATCCGCAGTTTCATCAAAGAAAATAGCAACATTAGAGTTTGAAGCCCCATGACGCGTCATGACAAGACCCACGTCCCCAGTATTCAGGTTGTTTGACCCCAATTCAAGAATTGGATCGGATACGGTCATATTCACCGTGTTTGCGACGAGAAGGTCTCCTTGGACTCGAAGGTTTGATTCAAGAACGACGTCGTCTTGGAATGTTTTTGTACCCGTGATTGTGATGTCCCCACTCTCCAAGTTCCCAATGCGGGTAACATTCGAGTCCAAATCCGTTTCAAGGGTCTCAATACGGGTGACATTGGAGTCTAAATCCGTTTCAAGGGTCCCGATCCTCGTCGCATTAGAGTCCAAATCCGTTTCAAGGGTCTCAATACGGGTGACATTAGAGTCCAAATCCGTTTCGAGGGTCCCTATCCTCGTCGCATTAGAGTCTAAATCCGTTTCGAGGGTCTCAATACGGGTGACATTCGAGTCTAAATCCGTTTCGAGGGTCCCTATCCTCGCTACGTTGTTAGTCAAACCAATCACGTTCGATGTTTGAATGTTGCTGAGACCTGCACCATCCCCCGAGAGTTCACCCGTGGTGGTGATAGTACCAGTCACTATGAGTCCAGTATCATCTACAAATACATTTGAACCAATGGAAAGTGTATGTGTAGGGTTTGCGTTTGAAATCCCCACTTTTCCAGGAAAAGTGGTTATATTCGTCGACGCCATTACTATTAATATACAAAAGATTTTACTGTGTCCGTACCTATACTAATCGATTCTAACTTACCTTCTGATGATGAAGACTTGTACTCTATGTACACGTCCACACCGTATGCCGTCGTTCCCGTCGCACTTGGTTCCAATATGACCTTTGTGGGTGTTGTACTCACTGCACCACTCCATGGTTTGGTATTTGTGTTTCCAAACACAGAACCAGTGCCGGTCGCTATATTAAGTGATGAGGTCGTACCATCTCTCGTACCACCCTGAACATCGAGAACCATTGTGCTCACCTCCTCGTTCCCGTGTGTGAGTTGTGCGGTTATTTTGGCGTGAAACACGTTGGATGTAAACGTCATCGCCACGTTTGCAAAATCTATGGGAACACTCACGTTACTGTATGCATAGTGTTTACATTTATAAGAGCCGTCGTTTACGACGAGGCCTCCGGTGACGATTGCACCCACATTTGAGTTTGTGAACTGAATCACATTAGAGGTCACATTTCCTTCACCGGTGACCTCTTCGAGATTATACGCCGATGTAATTTCGATCGCGCCGAGTGTGAGCGTCGTGCCTATGGATGCATTTCCATTCACCACAAGAACGTTGGAACCGGTATCTTCTACGTACAAATTAGACCCCACGCTCAATTCGTGACCTGGTGCTGTATTTCCGATACCAACTTTTCCAGCTGTTGTGAGTTGATACCCATCGACGTGTACATTTCCATTTACATACAAGACATTTGAACCTATCTCATCGACCCAGAGATTAGAACCCACATCGAGTGTGTGTATAGGACTCGAGTTTGCGATACCAACGTTTGCTGTCGTCACGAGACCCGTCACTGAGTTTGTAAATTCTACGGTATTCGATGTTGTGTTCCCTTCCATAGTCACGTATTCAAGGGCATACACAGACGCTATTTGAATACTATCGAGTGTGATTCGGTGCGCCAAAATGTTTCCGTCAACAGTCAAAATGTTTGAGCTGATATCATTGAAACACACATTTGAACCTACCGCCAAATCACACGTTGGATTTGTGTTTGCGATACCCACATTTCCAGTCGTTGTAAGACTCACCACGTTTTCTATATGTATGGTTTGACTTGTGACGTTTCCATTGAGTACGATTTCTTCTAAATTAGATGCGATGTTATCAAGACCCGAACCATCGCCGATGAAATAATTCGCTTGTATGTTACCGTCGGCTTTGAGACCTAGATCCGCATTCGTTAAAAGAATTGTGTTTGAAGTCACATTTCCGTTGTTTACAATTTCTTCTAAATTGGAGGCGATGTTATCAAGACCCGAACCATCACCGATGAAATAATTCGCTTGTATGTTACCGTCGGCTTTGAGACCTAAATCTGTGTTTGTTAAAAGGATAGTGTTTGAAGTCACATTTCCGTTGTTTACGATTTCTTCTAAATTGGAGGCGATGTTATCAAGACCCGAACCATCACCGATGAAATAATTCGCTTGTATGTTACCGTCGGCTTTGAGACCTAGATCCGCATTCGTTAAAAGAATTGTGTTTGAAGTCACATTTCCATTGTTTACGATTTCTTCTAAATTGGAGGCGATGTTATCAAGACCCGAACCATCACCGATGAAATAATTCGCTTGTATGTTACCGTCGGCTTTGAGACCCAGATCTGCGTTTGTTAAAAGAATTGTGTTTGAAGTCACATTTCCATTGTTTACGATTTCTTCTAAATTAGATGCGATGTTATCGAGACCCGAACCATCACCGATGAAATAATTCGCTTGTATGTTACCGTCGGCTTTGAGACCTAAATCTGTGTTTATTAAAAGGATGGTGTTTGAAGTCACATTTCCGTTGTTTACGATTTCTTCTAAATTGGAGGCGATGTTATCGAGACCCGAACCATCGCCGATGAAATAATTCGCTTGTATGTTACCGTCTGCTTTGAGACCTAAATCTGTGTTTGTTAAAAGGATAGTGTTTGATGTCGAGTTTCCTATATTAACAATATCATCGAGGTCTTGCAATTCTAAAACACCTATTCGAGCCGAATTATCGCTCAAATCAGTCGAAATAACCGAGATACGAGCCGAATTATCACTCAAATCGGTTGAGATGGCCGAGATACGAGCCGAATTATCACTCAAATCAGTCGAAATAACCGAGATTCGAGCCGAATTATCGCTCAAATCGGTTTCAAGTGCAACACCTGTGAGCGTTGTTCCGTCTCCGAAATAACTCCCGCCACTACCAACAGTCATGTTGTTTTGAACAACTACGTTTCCAAGAACATCCAAGTAAAAGATGTTACTATCTGGAAGCACGTGATTATCCGACGTGGTATTTTGTGTGTAGCCAATTGAAAATCGGTCTTCATCACCGTGATGAACCAGTGCGACGTTGTGACCCGGGTGTTCCATGATGATACCAGTATCCAAATCGTGACTCGGATTATTCACCGCGATACCAATGATTCTATCCTCTATGGTAACTGTATTTGACTCTATGACGTATGAGTTACCAGTCACAATTATGTCACCCGTGACTTCTAGATTTGATGCGATAATAGTTGCTCCGTTATCGACGCTTATGGTCGAGGCTTTGAGATACCCATCATTTCCAATAATTGGAAAGTGGTCTGTAGTTATTCCTCCTATACTCACGTTTTGTGAAACAGTGAGATTACCAGTAATTTCTATAGAATTTGATACTGTGTTTCCAGTATTCACAACCTGTTCCAATGTTTGGAGTTTTGTCAAGAGATTACTCGGAGCAATCTTTTTCATGTCATTGTTTGTTTCGTTGACGTATACATAATTGGGTGACGATGAAATGGGTGCGTTTGGAATATCATTCGAACGACCCACACCCGTCACGAATATTACACCATTACTTTGATGCACCTTTATACAAATACCAACGTTTTGAATTTGGTCGGTCAGACCATAAGGTTTTGAATTCATAACGAGACCGGCGCCCACGTTACTTACATACACAGTTTGGCCTTCTACGAATCCAGTGGTATCTATACCACTCACTTTACCATATGCCACCGCGGTACCCTCTTCACCATTTGCAATGTCTTCGTGAATGAGACCAATTGCTGGCATGGTTGATGAACTATCGGATTTAGCCAACGCTACATTTGCAACGTTATTGTTAAAAGAGTCTACGATGTACACTGTGTTACCTCTATAGAGTGTAGACCCTGTTGTGTTGTGCACTTTGATAAAATTGTGTAAATTGTAATCATTGACCCAATTTGAGCCATCATACATGAGAAGATGATCGGCTTGTGGACTCGTAATGACGACATTCGATAATTGGTCGAGTTTAACTTCAACATTTGACGTGAGATCCGTTGTAAAAGCCGTGTGACTATTCGTAAATTGGAGTGTGTTTGAGGTTGTATTACCCTTGTCAGTCACAACTTGAAGTGTGACATTAGAAAGAATGCCGCCGTCTCCGTAGTATGTGTTTGCATGTACAGTGTTAGATGTGACATCTTCGCTCGTGAGTGTGTCAGATACGCGGATATTTCCGGTGACATCTATAGCATCGGTGGCCAAATCATTAATGACGACATTAGATCCTACATCCAATGCATGAGACACCAAAACATTTCCTGTAGCTACGATGACGTCGTCAGCTAAATCATTAATCACAACATTCGAACCAACATCTAAAGCATGAGAAATACTCACATTACCTGTAGCTATTATCACATCGTTGGACAAATCATCAATCACAACATTCGAACCAACGTCTAAAGCATGAGAAATACTCACATTTCCACCAACTAGTACGTTATTAGTGACACTGAGACCAGTTTCGGCTCCGTCTAAAATAATGGTTTCGGAAGTAATATTTCCATTTAAAGCGATTTGATGTAAATTACTTGCGATGTTAGACAATAGACTACCGTCACCAATGAAGTAATCTGCAGTCACATTACCGTATACATGTACATTAATCGCATTTGATGTATCTGGTATCAATTCAGAATCATCTGGTGAACTGAGTGTATGTGAAATAATAAACTCATTACTCGCACCTCTGTAACCAAATGCTACATTTGAATCTCCTTGGTATACGAGAACTATAAGACCTGTGTCTAGCGATGAACTTGTATTATTCGCTCCGAGTGCAAGTATTGGATCTTCTACTAGTAAATTTTGCGTAGACAAATGTGTTGTATTTCCTCTAACCTCGAGGTCGCCGTAAATGAGCGTGTCGCCAGACACTGTGAGAGCACCAGTAAACGTTGCGTCATCGCCATAGAAATCAACACCCGTGATATCATCATCAGCCAGGATTTCACCCGCAACATGAAGCATTTTTTGTGGTGTGGGTGTATTTATACCCACGTTCCCACTTGTAATCAGTGAAAGTGTATTGGACATGGTAATTGTTCTATCTGTTGAATCACCGTATTCAGTCACGTGTTGAAGGGAAATATTAGATACAGCACCACCATCACCCGTGATTATTCCAGTAAAAACGGGGTTATTTATGTTAGATTTAAGTGCTATTTCATTTCTTAACGTCACCGTGTTTGCCGCCATTTCACTTCTCAATGTACTTTCGGTAATTCCAATGTTAGACTGCAAATCACTGCGAAGAGTGAGTGTATTCGCCGCCATTTCACCTCTCAAAATAGATACATTGGATTGGAGATCACCCCGAAGTGTGACCGTGTTTGCAGCCATTTCACCTCTCAATATGGTCGCATTCGATTGTAAGTCGTCACGAAGAGTGAGTGTATTCGCAGCCATTTCACCTCTCAATATGGTCGCATTCGATTGCAAATCATCTCTAAGAGTGAGTGTATTCGCAGCCATTTCACCTCTCAATATGGTCGCATTCGATTGCAAATCATCTCTAAGAGTGAGTGTGTTCGCAGCCATTTCACCTCTCAATATGGTCGCATTCGATTGCAAATCATCTCTAAGAGTGAGTGTATTCGCAGCCATTTCATTTCTGAGTGTGCTTTCTGTAATAGCTATGTTAGACTGCAAGTCCGCACGGAGTGTGAGTGTATTCGCAGTCATTTCACCTCTCAATATGGTCGCATTCGATTGTAAGTCATCTCGAAGAGTAAGTGTGTTTGCAGCCATTTCATCTCGTATGATGGTTAAATTAGATTCAAGGTCTGTATCCTGTACCACATTAGATAAAAACGAACCATCTCCTATAAAACTATTGGCTGTCACGTCACCGTACACTCGCATTTGAATTAGATTTGATTCATCCGGTGTTATATATGTATCAGATGCTGAATTTTGTGTATATCCTATGATGTATTCATTACTAGATTCTATGTACGACGCTGTAACATTTGAACCTGGTCTGGTCATGATAAGACCCAAATCAAATACGAAATCACTATCTGTATTATTTTCACCCAATTCAACAATTGCATCTTTTACGCGGAGATTTTCACTTGAAATTGTAGTGGTTTCCCCTAATACAGTCAAATTTCCTTCTATGTACACATCTCCACCGACCGAAAGATCGTGTTGTGGATTTGCATTGGCTATACCCACATTAGATGTAGTCACAAAACTTGTTGTGTTATTTGTAAATTGTATGGTTTCTGTAGTCGAATTTCCCGTTTCTGATACACCCTGTAAATCTATACTCTTTCCGGTATCAACAATTTCTTTAGTCGAAATATCATAACACATTACGTTCGAATAGATTGATTCCTTTGCACGAATCGGCGCCACGTAAAAACCTTCCTGTGGCGCCTCTATCACATTCGATGATGCATTAATTATTATGGTGTTTACAGCTTGTTCGTTTGGAACATGCTTACCTACCCTGACCCTTTCAGATCTATCGATAGTGTTAAGGTTTTTCACCATTTATATTAGAGCTCATTTTATTTTAACATACAACAGTCCACCCAGATTTTTTGTATACACACAATGCGTCTTTTTCTGTATCGTATACCATGAGTCCTATAGCTGGATTCTTAATGTCTTCTAATTCACACGTTGTCATTCGAGGTGGAAGAAATCCGCATGTATTTGATTCAAATGTGGCTATTGCGGAAGGATGACTTTTATTTGTTCCTACTGCCAATTTTCCTTGGCCATCTATGGTCACGCGTGGTTTTATTTTACCGTCAATACCCTTAGTTTTAAAGACGATACCTCCAGTGTTACCAGCGGTTGTACCATTGTTTGATTTTATATACGCGTTTATTTCAGCTAGTGAACTCATTGCGAATGACTTTACTTCACCTAATCTTGACGTGACCAATGGAATACCTTCTACTATAAATCCATGCGCCGACACGGTTCCACGTGTTTTTATAGATGTATCTGTTTCGTTACAACACGCAAGTACGTGTGAAAGGGAAATATTTGAAATGTGCGCACCATCTCCTTCGAGTGGTGCAGTTTCTAATGTGGATAGCCTCGTTCTTAACTCTGGGAGATCCGATACACCTTTGAGTATACTTTCACACACATTTACACGTGAATCAATTGGGTCAATTTTTGTAAGTTCTTTATAGACATATTTAAATTTACCAAGCTCCATCTTTATTGGTTCTATGTCGTTCAGTTTAGTTATTTTATTTTCAATGGTATTGATTCTATTTGCATTCGAATGTATGATTGGAACCACGGATTTTGTTTCGTGAATAATTGGTATTTGTTCGTTTATGATATCGACTTGTTCTCGTAATACACCGATTTCTGGTAATATCTTCACGTCATTCTCGAGTGTATGTATTTTTTGTTCACACGTAGTTATACTTGGTAAACGTTTCTCCACTTTTGTGACCCGTGGTTCTATGGATGAAATTCTTCCATTGTGAGATACACTCGATTTTTCAAGGGGATCAAAACGTTGTATATGTTTTTCTAACTTTGAATCTATATTATCAATCAAACATTGTAAAGTTGGTTTTACCTTTTCGAGTGGTTCGAAACGTGGTATGTGCTTTTCCAAATCAGATATACGCGCGTTCGATTTTTCAAGTTCCGTACTCTTAGAAATACCCGTAAGCGTTGTGCCATCACCGTAAAATTTTGACGCTAACACATTTCCATCTGATTGTATGTTACCTTTTGCGCAAATTCCCCTGTTTACATATAGAGACCGTTGTATGTACGCATCTTTATTCACGTGTATATCTGTGAATTTGGGGGAATAGCCGTCAAAGTCTTCTATTTGACCAACTTTTATATTAGACAAAAGACCCCCATCTGCCTGTAACTCACCACAAACATGTAAATTCTCTACGACATCACCTATATCGACGTGCAAGTCATACTGTACATTTGATAATAGACCACCATCACCCACAAATTGAGAAGCTTCGACGATTCCATCAAATGTCGTATTTTTATTCACATGTAACACGCCATCTGTTTTATCGTGTATCATTTGTATTCCGTGAATATCAACACCAACATTCTCTTTTTCAGAACAACCTTCACCTATTAATAAAATGGGTGTATACACGTGTTCTTCGTTAATTTTTTTCATGTTTACAACCTCAAGGTTTTTGACTTGTAAGTCATCTAATTTTAATTGCGTTCCACCTATATCTACAACTTCCTTCGTGATCGAATCATACGCAAGTAAGTTCGACGCACTTGTGTTACGTATTGGACTTATGTATAATCCGCTGTGTTTTATATCACGAATTTTGCTGTCTGATGCGTTAAACACAATGGAATTTTTAGGCTGTTCGGAGTCCGATAATCGCCCTAACCGAACCATATCGGTTGGTTGGTTTATACCGGAGTTCTTTACCATTTAATATACCATTGTATTTTAATTTGCGTATAATAAACCGGCCATCCCGTTTTCAACACGTAAAATGTTATAATTAACGGCATAAATTGGGTCTATTATATTCATACTTTCACTCATAATCTTCACTGAATCTAATCTACTAAAATTAAGCGTACCTGTTGGCTGGAGAGAGCTTGTAAGAATACAAAAGCAATACAAAAAGAAATCTGGAGAGGACACATAATTCGTGTGATAATACGCCATTGCGTCTATATAATGTGTTTTCGCCCATTTATAGTTACCTATATCGAGGCCGTTTATGTTAAGTTTTACTTTGTTCGATACTGATGTAAGTGCGCCGTTAGATGTTGTATCTGTACACGCAAGATATTTTACGGGGTGATTAAATATCAATTCTTGAAATTGTTCACCGGACGGTATATTTTTCTGAACTTGTGTGATGAGCATCTCATGATTTCTGGACACTATATTACCGCGTTCTTCGTTGTCCAGGTAATAATAATTTGCGTATACTTCATAGTTATAGTTCATCACATTTTTCCAGTAAAATCTTAATTCGACGTCGTGATAGTGTAATGCGACAAGTGGTAATGCTGACTGAGCACCTTCACAAAAGAAAAACCGAAGTGGGTAAAAATACGATTTGGAGTTAATACCCGGGTGTGGACCATTCGAACTTTTTGAAACATTCTGAGCGAATGTATCAATCGCAATCTTTTCAGTAAACATGGAATCTTGTGAATCTATCATATGACCACCTATATACAATTCAACTTTGTCTAATATTTGTGTCCAGTCAGTTGGGTCGACAGCTTCTGTTCCATCATCTACGGCTATATACACATAGCCAAGCATATCGCCAGTTTTTTCAAATTTAATTGATGTCATGGAATTGTTTGATACGTTCCCGCGCATCATTTGCTTTTCCACGGATTGTGAAAAGTTAGAATGTCGTTTAAATGTCGATGAGAAAAATGATATCTCTGGATCGCCCATAATATGTTTATCTTGGGCACCAACCGCAATGAGTTGTACGACTCCCGTCGACATTTATAATATAACGAAAGGTAAAAAATATATGTATCCTAGCGCCCTGATTAAATAAATGGCAAATTCTTATTCTTACACACAAACTTAAAAATCATAAAGTTATCAAAAGTACTGTTTATAGTGACACCATCTTCGTCTCTAAGTGTACACGAAAGGCGATCTATTTTTCTTATTGGTGTCGTGTATTGTGATTCAACATCATAATCATCCCTGAAAATGATTGGGTTAGAACCAGCCTGAATTACGGTACCAAAACCCCTGTTAAGGTTAGTCATAGATGACTGACCACCATACACATTAGATGTCCTTTGCGAATAATTTGTGTTGAGTTCATCTACAGAAATATGACACACATTAGAAGTTGGTGCGTCTATTCTCGCGGCTATGAGCTTCGCTTGAACTATATTTTCAAGTGGTTGTGTGAGATGTACCGTAAATGTATTTTTGCTAGATTGACCGATTGTATCAACCGTTATGGTGTGGTACTCGTAATCAAAATCAGGCAAAGCTGGACGAGTTGTGTTCACCGTATTCATTATTTATAAGTTAGATTAAAGTTCCACCAATTCCACCAATAATCTTAGCATCAGCGCTATCCTTCACGAACTTTTGGTCGCCGCAAATACCACCTGGGGTCAAAGACTTTGTGTAATAGGCGGATTCAGTAGATCCGGGAACACATTCAATCTTGTGCTCCAGGTCAAATATGGAAGCAGCCGCGGCTTCTTCAGATACTTCGATGTTAATTGGTCTGGGCTGGTACATACTTTTGCGTGGACTCAACATCATGATGGTACACAACAAAAGGAAAACCACGGCGATTGCCTTGAGAGTATTTCGGTTTGTGGCGTTAAGCTTCATTTATTATGTAGTCAATATTTTTATATAAAGTGCGTTAAAGGATTTGGATTACTTTCAAAGTACAGAGTAATGGATGGAGAAATTACACTCGACCGGAGCCGTGCGAATGTACTGAAGCTTGACGATAACGAACAGGCTCTCATGGACGAAATTGAAATTGAAGTTCCACGTCCCCGCACCTCTATACCAAAACCAACTGTGTATAAACCGACTCCTCGTGCACCACCAGTTGAGAATGCGATGCAAGAGGATATAGATGCATTTGCGAACCCAACAAAACAGTCAGCGCCACCGCAATATCAGGAAGAACCAGTTGATTACGGTGAATATGATCAAGATGAAGAACAACAGACATACATGCAAGGTGATTATGCTATTCAAGAAGAAGAACGGCCATCTCCTGGGTACAAGTCAATTGATGAAGAAAAGGCTGATCTCGTGAATAAACTTGGTCGACTTGAAAAGAAGGGTTTCACCGTGAATAAAAGGCTTAATGTGTATTCGAACGTTGAAGATTTGAGAACGGAGGTGAAAAGAATCACATATAGCATAGACGTAGATAAGTCTATTAAATTCTCTCGCAGAATGCTTATTGCGTGCTGTACAGGGCTTGAGTTCTTGAACAAAAAGTACAATCCGTTTGAGATTCAACTCGATGGATGGTCCGAAAACGTGATGGAAAACGTTGACGATTATGATGAGGTATTTGAAGAACTTTACGTTAAGTATAGAACTAAGGTTGCGGTTGCTCCAGAAGTAAAACTTATTATGATGCTTGGTGGTTCTGCGATGATGTTCCACTTGACCAATAGTATGTTTAAATCTGTGATGCCTAACATGAATGATATTCTTAAGCAAAACCCTGGACTCGTGCAAAACATGGTCGATGCTGTGAAAAACACAACTCCGAGAGGTGCTGAGCCTCCAGCGAGTGGACCTTCTGCCGAAGGTAGGTATGAAATGAAGGGGCCGGGTGTTGATATTTCGAGTTTGATGGGTAATATCATGATGCCCCCGGTTCCACCTATGTCTACTACTGCACCAGAACCAATCCCAAACATTGACCCAGAAGATGATGATGATGCAATCTCGGATATAGTAGATGCACCAGAAGAGTTGGAAGATGATAGTGATGTTAAAGAAGTGAAAGTATCCACAACGAAGGGTAAGCGTGGACGTAAGAAAAAGTCAGTCGAAATAAATTTGTAGATATAGTATAAATGATAGGGTATTGTCCCATCGAGGAAGAGCCGCCAGTGTACGTTCCTCGGGTGCGTACTCCGACTCAGGGGTCACGCGCTGAAATGAAGAGAGAGGACACGGAAACGAACTATGTCGTTTTGTTCTTTATTGCGGGTGTAATTGCGCTCGCTGTTATGGATTCTGTTAAAAAGTAAAACGTTCACTTTACCATTTGTATACTGCACAGATGGCAAAATGAATTAAAATTTTATGAGACACTCACCTTTCGAAAATTGGTCGGGTTCTTCTTCTTTCATCTTAGGCATTTTGAATCCACCCTGTTTATACACACGGAGTCGTTTGTTATACATGGCGTGACACACAGACCATTGATCGAATATGTCGTATATGTTAGGGTTGTTCTTTTTACCTTTGGTTTCTCTCATAATGCGACCGATGGATTGGACGATATCTGATTTCGGTGTCGCAAGAATGACCGTGTCCAGAGAAGGTATATCCAAGCCCTCATGCGCTTGGCTGAAAGTAGCAAATATTATCTTTTTTGTACTTGATTCTGTGAGTTCGGCTTCTTTCATACCACCCATGTAAAGACCAGACCTTTTTGGAAAACACTGATGAAGCATCATACAGTGTTGGCGTCGGTCACTCAAGACGAGGATCTGTCTCGTAGTTTTCGCTATACGACTAATCAGACCTACAAGCATTGAATTTCGTTCCCGATTCTCTGTGAGTTCTGTAATCATTGTAGACAGAGACAATTTACCAAATCTCGTACACGGGGGTGGGTCTCTAAATCTCGGACACTCAAACTCAATTGGAAACACCTCCACGTCTTGTTGGTTTTCTCGTTCCACCGCAAAAAATGTGGGACCCATGAACCAGTGGAGAACTTTCGTAAGTCCATCCTTTCTATTTGGTGTTGCCGATAAACCAAAAATGTGTTTCGGACACATTTTAAACAGGGATTGACTAAATACTTTTGCACATATGTGATGTGCCTCGTCTACAATCAATGTTCCTATGCTATCGAAATCACCGAATGTATACTCTTTGAGAGACAGTGACTGTAACATGGCGATCACGAAATCACACTCTACCTCCTTTTTGTTTTGTTGGACTCGACCTATTGTTGCCCCTGGACAAAATTGTTTTATTCGCTCTTCCCATTGATTTGCGAGGAATTCTTTGTGTACAATAATCATGGTTCTGTATCCTAGTTTACACGCGATGGCTAATGAAACGGTGGTCTTACCGAACCCGCACGGGAGGCTGAGGACTCCATGACCCGCGTCGATAGCCGCAGCAAGTGCGGCGTTCTGATGGGTGGCGTCTCGCAGGGTTCCATGAAATTTGATGTGAGTTCGAGTGGGTTCAGGTCGTTTATCCTCTGTCGGTTCCCCCAGTTTAGCAGTTCCGTAGTATCTTGGAACGCAGATTCCATTCTTAGTTGGTCTAAATACCTTAAAAGGCGGTGGAGGGAAACCAAAGTCGTCATTTACTATGGCTCTTACCGTCAGCTCCTTTTTTAATTCTGGAGGTGGATTATTTACTATGTATCCACTCCTTGTGAGCATCCTACTGTATTAAAGATTATAAACTTTAATAGAGTACAATAATCATGCCAACCGTGAACGTTGAAGAGAACATTAAGAAGATCCAAGAAGCCATCGAAGCTACCTACCAGGAGCTTCACAGACTCCAGGGTAGCCTCCGTGTTTTCATGGGTTTCAAGGAGAGTGGTCTTAATGAGATTGAGATTCCAGAGAAGAAGGAGGAGGAAGAGACTCCAAAGGAGGAGTCTGAATCTGCTTAATCACCCATGCGTACCCACTATGATTGGCGACATTCCAAGCGCCACTAAAATTTGCTAATATTTTGACTGAGTCACCCTTAGCTAGAGATTGTACAGGTGTGTCACCTTCAACGGTGCACATCACACGTCTGTATCTGTATGGTACTTTTATAGTCAATACGTTTCCTTGGAGTGGGTCATCTACGTTTTGTTTATTCATGATGAATCGTGATTTGGATTCATGGAGTCCTTGAATGTAATCACGCGTCCGATCGTTAACGACTATTCGTATGTATCTTTTGTCGTTGTATTCGTACATGGGTTCGTATACCAGACCGTCGATCGGAATCATTCTTTTCTGTTATACACAGTTATTAGAATTATAGCTATAAGTACGAATAGGATGTGTGTGATTAACAATGGTTGTAAAGGGTGGCGTGTACCAAATTGTTTATTACAGAATGTTCGACCAACTTCAATAGCCGCTTCTATGCTTGAAAATGGTGTCGCACGAGGCGACATCATACCACATAATGCGACGTGTTTGTTTTCACCGAAGAATGGGACTTGTCCATGAAGGCTTAAAACACCCGATGATTGATCGAATGTCCATTTTCCTTCTTTCCATTCAGCACCCCAACCTATTCGAATATCCTTTGGTTCTGGAAGTTCGAGTTGCTCTAGGACAGGTGGTATGAGGTTTTCTGGGTGTGTCGTCAATACGTCTTCTGTAAGATTGCATATGACACATGATACAGTTTTTCCATCTGACAGTACGACGGGTTGTAATGTAGGTCTTGTGTTCATGGCTATTTCCAAATCGGATTTGAGTTCGATGGGTTCATCGTAATCAAGTAGGACATTTATACACCCGTACGTACTTGGACCTATTTTTTTCGTTACGTCTTCACCCCAATTGTCTCCTACTAATTCAAGTGCCTTACTGTTATCTACACACAATACGAGAAGACCGTCATTTATAGAAACACCGTCTCTAAACATGGCCTCATATCCATCTTCGAGGTACTTAACGGACTCAAGGTGTGTATTAAACATGAATGTGACACCCTTTTCAAGTAGTGCTCGTTGCATTGCGTCACTCATCACTTTTCCAGACACTTTTTGTGTGTACTGTTTAGACATACCCACATAGTCAAAACTCTTTACGAACTCATAGGCAGACATGGTTTCCCAATCAACGCCATCCATGATAAAGGTAAGTGCTTGAATTAAACCTTCACCACTCGTCGTCATGTTTCCCAAAGCATCTTTGAGTGAGATGGACTTGTACTTAGTAGGTCTCGCTAACACGCGTACTGCGAGAGATGTAAGAATACCGTAATCTTTGATACCTAAATTTCTGAATACGGTTTTGTAGACATCCGTCTTTGCGGTTTGAAACACGTCGTCCCAGTTTATACCCATTTCTCTGAAGAGACTATCTGTGTTTACGAATGCGTTATCAAACACAATTCTGTGTGCATGTAAATCTCGGGACTCTGTTTCTGGTTCCCACCATGAACCACCGGCAGATGGTTTTCGGTCGTATACGATTACCTCGTGGTCTGTGTACCTACAAAGTTCCCATGCGACAGACATACCCGTGGGCCCGGCGCCTACGATATGGACTCGCATTTATAATAAGGTACCAAAAATTTTAGGCTGGAAGATACAACACATTTTGTGTTAAGTGGTAAAACAACATGAGACACACGGTTAACACGGTTTGAAAGTCTAGGTAAGGCATGGTTGCGAATAAGAGAAATACGTTGAGTATGATGTGCATTGGAAATGGTTTCTCGGGTCCATATTTCAAGTAGAAACCATACGTTGCACCTACTGAAAGTATGATTGCATTCACGGCAGTTGCATACGACGGTTTATAAAAGAACCACGCGGTATACAGGAGTGAAACGTAAGATATGAATATCGATCTACGAAGGAGTTCTTTCACGCTATCCACTAGTAACAATGGTTTCTTCTCTATCATTTTCGATTCCCAATGTGGACCAAGAATTAAGTAGGAAACATAGAGGATTATGAATATTTGCCACATTTATTAGTATCTCAGAAAATTTTACTAAAAAATTATTTTTTTTTCAAAACTTTTTTCTTTTAAAAGAAAGTTTCTAAAAAATTATTTTTTTTTTCAAAACTTTTTTCTTTTAAAAGAAAGTTTCTAAAAAATTATTTTTTTTTTCAAAACTTTTTTCTTTCAAAAGAAAGTGTAAAAAATAAAAATTTTTTTATTTTGTTTTTTATCAAAATTAAAGATTTACCACTAACCATGTATAGATGAACACAATTCTAGCACAAACGCTCAAAACGGTGATCCCGGGTCACAAGGGACGGGTGGTTGGAAGCAGAGAAGATATGATTGAACGCACACTTAGACAATACGTGACCACGAAGACCAAATGGGACCCTGACCGCATGACATACGTCACCAAATACTACTTACCAGATGGTAGGCTCACGACTTTAAAGAATAAAATATCTAAATAATGTAAGGATGCTCACATGTGCGTCAATAAAGATACCCACACATGTTAACCAAAAGCGTAAAACATGGAAGTTTGCAGCTGAATTCTTATGGAAAAAGAACTTTGTAAAAAATCAAACAGAACTCGGTGCGTGGACGCGGGATCAATTAATAGATCTCGGACCCACATTTGTAAAGCTAGGCCAAATTGTATCAACACGCGCAGACCTTTACCCTGTAGAGTTTACGCGAGAGCTCGAATCTTTACAGGATAATGTCCCACCCATACACGTGGGATGTGTAAAAGATGTTGTAAACGCGAATAATGTATTTTCTGAATTTGAATATGATCCGTTTAAGTCTGCGAGCATAGGACAGGTACACAGGGCTACCTTATTGGATGGTCGAGAAGTTGTTGTGAAGATTAAACGCCCAGATATCTACGATATAATGAAACGAGATACGGATAACATCATTGACGTCGTGAATTTCTTGGAAAAGATAGGAATTGATACGGGTGCGACGTCTGGAAAAGTGCTCGAAGAATCTATTGAGTATCTTTTGTCTGAATCGGATTACGAAAAAGAGATGTATAACGCCGCTCGTATGCGACGAGCGTTCAAAGGTGTAAAATGGATTAAAATACCAAAAGTGTACGAAGATGTATCGACGAATGACATGATAGTCATGGAATATGTCGAATCACAAAAACTTACGGAACTCGCTGACCCGGGTGTTAATACGAAGAAGATATGTGAAGCATTAATCACATCATATGTGATTCAAACGATGGACAAGGGTCTTTTTCATGCAGATCCACATCCGGGAAATTTAGGTTTCTCGGATAAGGGTAAACTTGTGTTTTACGATTTCGGACTCGTGATAGACATAACAGATGAACTAAAGTTAGGGTTCCAAGACCTGTTTAAGTGTATCATAAATAGGGATACAAAAGGTATAGTAGATACACTCATACGTTTGAATATAATAGTTCCTACGACGAGTGATACGAGTGATATAGAGATATTTTTCAAAACAACTCTAAACTACCTTGAAACATTAGATGTGAATGCGTTTAAAAATGATATACTCGAAGATGAGATCCTACTTTCACTCGCACAAAAGAAACCGTTCACTATACCTACATCTTTCGTGTATCTTGCAAAAGCATTTTCGACTGTCGAGGGTACGTGTATAAAACTAGATGAAAATTTCAATTATTATGAGTATTTGGAACCAATGATACGAGAGCAATTTGTGGACTCATTTGATATACAAGATATGTTTTCAACATCATTCGAGATGCCGTCGAGAATACGAAACATAAGTACGGCTGTTCTGGGTTTGGAGGAATCCAGAGCATCCATGAAGAGATCACTTGAAAAGACGAGGAAAGAGATGCGGTATGCACAATATAGTGTTTTATCTGCTGTGTTTGCTGGTAACATGGTAGATCACTTACCAGCATTTGTGTTGTTGTCTGCGTTGAGTGTATGGTTCGCCTTTACTTCTCATAAAAGTCGATAGAAACTTCTTCTTTCTTTGGTTTCTTTTCTTCAATAAAGAAAGCTCTGTGACTTTCCAAAATCTCACGGGAACGAGTCTTCTCACCCTCTGCGATTTCGGAAAGGCGTTCGCGAATCGATGTAAAGTCGTCCATGCGCTGTTTCTTCATTTTCTTACCGTATTTCTTGAACCTTTTTCTAATGGACGTAAACGTGGCTTGGCTGGATGCGATGACAAACATTTACTTTTTAGTAACATTTTTTCTGGGTGTAAATACCGATTTTAAGAAATTGGATGCAGGTTTTTTGTTATTATTTGGTTTCTTTGACCGAGTGCTTATTATAAAACTTTTAACTCTATTAAAATTATCACTTTCTTTTTTTGTGGGTGTCTTTGGCTTTGCCTTTGGCTTTGCCCTTTTCAATTTCATAAGTGCACTCGCAGCGTTATTCATCTTACTATGTAGTTACAATTTAATGTTGAGACGTTTGAGTTTTTCCTCAAACTCCCTGCGTTCACCGGGTGATTCTATGTGTTTGCCGGTTGCGATGGATTGTATCTCTGGCCCAGTTAAGTGCATAGCGTTAAGCCTAAAATCTTTGAATGCCTCCATCGTCACTGGGACGAGGGGTTGAATAAGTTCATAAATCGCACGCGCATATTCTCTAATCTCCATCTGTGCGTGTTCATCCATGCGAAGATGTAAGTAATGCATGAGATTGTGAAGGTTAATCTTCCAGTAGAATTCTGTGTATGTCGATTGCGGAAGATTACCTCTCGCTTGTTCTCGGCATGCACCCCTATCGAGGAGGTCTTGGTAAAGTTCAAACGAGTCACTCAATTGATTCGACACTTTTCCACCTAATTCTTCTCCGACATCAACTGTACCTTCGGAACCTTGATGATTCACTTTGGATTGTCCGCGTAAAATGTCTGGTTCGTAGTACTGTTTCGGTACGACGGAGTAGCGGGCGGAGAGTTCGTTGATACTGGCCATGCGATGTCGCATGTGTTGTCTTGCGATGTAGATTGGCATTTTGATGTGAAATTTAAACTCGACCATTTCGAATGGTGTGGTGTGCCAGTGTCTAAGGAGATATCGTATAAGTCCTCTATCTCCTCTCGAGGTTTTAGTCCCATCTCCATACGAGACTCTGGCGGATTGTACGATGGCCGCATCCAAGTCCTTTGCAGGCATGTGGTCAACGAGGCGAACAAATCCGTGATCCAAGACATCTTTTTGCATTTACATAATGATAGTGTTAAATCTTTAATCCCATGACATCCTTTCTTTGAGACGTCTTAATAAATAAGGTGTGAGTTCATATAGACTGCCTACTGGTACATATCTGTATTCTATGCCTATGTTCTTTCCCATACCCAAGAGTTGTGCCGTGACATACTGGTCTTTGTCGAACTTTTTTGCATACCTAAGAGACCTTTCATTGTGTGTCGCTAATAACGTGTGTACATGTGGACACACAAGTGAATATGCCATACTTTGCATATATTGATTATCTACACACGCTTTTGTGTCGAGTAAGCCGGGTTGTTTGTTTAAATATGCACCCCGCACGAGCTTTGCACCCATTTT
>Ga0209962_1000140_pt1 | contig 23659 bp, 23 predicted proteins | sample SalPonA_C_H2O_MG_FD_185722 | JGI IMG/M metagenome (GOLD analysis project Ga0209962, IMG submission 185722) | Water microbial communities from South San Francisco under conditions of wetland restoration - Salt Pond MetaG R2A_C_H2O_MG (SPAdes)... | ecosystem: Environmental > Aquatic > Non-marine... | reverse complement strand
ATAGCTGCCCTGACAAAAGCCTCTCGAAGATCTTTGCGATGAGCCATCACAATTTTATCTGATACGCGTGGCAATACTCTTTCATAGTCAGGGAACTTGCCATCAATTAATTTAGAGGTAAATGTAAAAGAAGGCGTTATTGCACGAATATGATTGTTACCAAGCGTAAGCTCAATCATTGAATCACCACCGTCAAGCAAACGTCCTAATTCAATAACACCTTTACGAGGCAGAATGATTTGATGTGTACCAGAAACGTCAGCATCAATGGTCTCATTGCACATAGCCAAACGGTGACCATCAGTAGCTACTAGACGAAGGCTGTTATGTTTTACTTCCCACAACATACCATTCAAATAATAACGAACATCTTGCTGAGCCATTGCAAACGCGGTGCTATCGATTAGCGTCTTAAGCTGATCTTGAGCCATGCTAAACTTGTAAGAAGCAGGGCTATCCTCAACGTTTGGAAAATCAGTGGCTGATAGCGTTGAAAGAGTAAATCTACTCCGACCACTCTTGACCACAACTTTGTCACCATCGACTTCAAAGCTCACTGAAGAACCGTCAGGCAAAGACTTACAAATATCATTTAACTTACGAGCTGGAACTGTTATCTCACCTTCTACAAAATCACCCGTTAAATTAACTCTGGCAACGAGCTCTACTTCTAAATCAGTACCCGTTAATGACATCTGACCATCACTAACCACGATCAAGACATTAGCTAAGATGGGTAGTGTCTGACGGCGCTCAACCACACCAGCAACAAGGGTGAGAGGTTTAATCAGATCTTCGCGTAGAATGGAAAATTTCATATTGGGGTCCTATTGAATAAAGCTTCCAAAAATTATGAGGTGAGTGTTCTTAAAAGGTTCTTATAGTCTTCTCTGATATCGGAGCTGGTTTCTTGAAGCTCAACAATTTTACGACAAGCATGAAGTACAGTGGTATGGTCACGACCGCCAAAGCGATCGCCAATTTCAGGCAAACTGTGATTTGTAAGTTCTTTGGCAAGTGCCATAGCAAGTTGACGAGGCCTTGCCACAGATCGAGATCTTCTTTTGGATTTTAAATCAGACACTTTTATTTTGTAGTATTCAGCAACTACACTTTGAATATTATCGAGACTCACTTGTTTATCTTGAAGAGCCAATAAATCTTTCAACGATTCACGGATCAAATCAATATCGATGGCACGTCTTGTAAAATGGGCACTGGCAACGACACGCTTTAAAGCGCCTTCAAGCTCTCTTACATTGCCACGAATTCGTTGCGCAATAAAAAAAGCTCCATCATCCGGTAAATCGACGCTTACCTGTGTCGCCTTACGCTTTAAAATAGCAACACGCGTTTCAAGATCAGGTGGCTCAACTGCAACAGTTAACCCCCAACCAAAACGAGATTTCAAACGATCTTCAAGACCATTTAATTCTTTGGGGAAACGGTCACAAGTTAAGATCATTTGTTGACCACCTTCTAGCAAAACATTGAAGGTGTGAAAAAACTCTTCTTGTGAATGATCTTTGTTTGCAAAAAACTGTATATCATCGATAAGCAAAGCATCTACTGATCGGTAATATCGTTTAAATTCATTAATGGCATTAAGCTGTAAAGCTTTAACCATATCTGCAACAAATCGCTCAGAGTGAACATAAACAATTTTTGCATCTGGGTTCTTTTCTAGTAGCGAATTACCTACGGCATGCATGAGGTGAGTTTTACCTAGACCAACACCACCATACAAAAAAAGTGGATTATAACTTTCACCAGGGTTTTCAGCGACTTGTTGGGCAGCGGCACGAGCTAACTGATTAGATTTACCTTCAACAAAATTCTCAAATGTATAGTCTTTGTTTAAACTAGATCTATGCTTAATGGCACCCTTAACCTCTGGGTTACGTGAGGTGGCAGAAACACTCGATTTTAAAGTATTACTCGGTGGTTGAGGAATAGCCTTTTGAGTAGCCACAGAATTACTATCAGCGGCATTAGGCAGCATTGTTGGTGTATTGTTTGAAGAGGTACTTGCCGAAGACTTTGAACCAACGTCTAACTGGACCACAATTCGGGAACTAGATAGCTCATTAATAATTTCAGTGATACGTCTTAAAAATCGATCATTAACCCAATCACGAATAAAACGGTTAGGTGCATATAAAGTAACCGTTTCACCAACCTCCTCAGCAAAAAGAGGTCTCAACCATGTATTAAACTGCTGAGCTGCAATCTCTTCTTCTAAAAGTTCGGAACAACGATGCCATAGGCTAGACACAACAGGAATATCTCTCTTTTAATTATTAACATACTAGATAGGTAATATGAGCGAAGTATACCTTCCTTAAAAAAACTTATCCACAAATTAGTATTTGTTTTTGTATAATTTTTTTTAATAATAAAAACAACAGCTTATAAAAATTTAAATACGTTAATTATAATAATAAAAAAGACTATACAGTACTTTATCAACATGTTGTTAAGCTGTGGATAAAAGCGTTATTTTTCACAACTTTATTTTATAAAAAGAAATACTATGCACAAGTTAGCAACCCTTAAGTATTTTATAAGCTTGTGAAAAATATAAAATTTAAAAATAAATAACATTATCGACAGAGTAACTTATTCACATAATCGAAAACTGAATGTTATCCACAGTAACTTATCAACAAACGAAAAATAATAGCTAATTAGTTGTCTTTTTGTTGATAAAACAAGTCTTAAGCATTGCACTAAATGGGTATCGTCTGTACAATTCGCGTCCGTTTTTCTTATCAAACAGAGATATCACGATGAAAAGAACCTTTCAACCTAGCGTTTTGAAGCGCAAAAGAACCCATGGTTTCCGTGCGCGTATGGCGACCAAAAACGGAAGAAAAATCTTGAATGCTCGTCGTGCAAAAGGTCGCGCTAAACTGGCTGTATAAGCTAATTAGTGTTCCCTACTCTATTCAGTGAGCGACTTAAGTTTTCCAAAAACACGACGCCTGCTGAATAGTCACGATTTCAAGCAAGTATTCGATAACGCCAAGATTAAGGTCTCAAATGCTGAGGTCTTAATTTTGGCGTGTCCTTCCCAAAATTCCCACCCTCGACTCGGTTTAATAATAGCCAAGAAGAATGTGCGACTTGCCGTGCAACGCAATCGAATAAAGCGTATTATCCGCGATGGTTTTCGTGTGAATCAACACAACTTAAAAAACCTGGATATTATTGTCCTCGCTAAACGAGGCATAGATAAATTCGATAACCCACTGATACATAGTAAAATGGATAAACTTTGGCGAAAAGTTGCACAAAAGGCAGCTCGATGAAGTGGATCATTCTCACTCTAGTAAAGGCTTATCGAAATATACTAAGTCCAATGCTCGGCCCAAAATGTCGTTTTACTCCAACATGCTCGGCCTATGCCATTGAGGCAATTGAAACACATGGAACTTGGCACGGCTGTATTTTAGCTGTAAAACGTATCCTTCGTTGTCATCCTTGGGGTGGCCATGGATACGACCCAGTACCTATTAAAGAACCTAAGACAAAAGATTCGGCTTAACATTATGGATTTTCAAAAGATAATACTCTGGATGGCAATTGCCGCAGTATCGGTCATGCTAATTAATGAATGGCAAGTCTTTAAAGAAGAAAAAGCCGCTATTCAACAGCCTGCGGTAAGTCAGCAAGTTGCCTCTAACGCTCCGACAGTCGCCAATAGTAATGGCGACCTCCCTGAGATTGTACAACCCAACACCAATGCGCTTGATGCCACTTCATCGGTCGCCTCAGCGGAAACTGTTGTTGTTAAAACAGATCTTATGACGGTTGTTATCGACCCTCAAGGTGGCGATATCGTACAAGTCGATTTACTGAAGCACAAAGATAACGTAAAAGACCCCAACTCTGTATTGCGTTTATTACAAAATGATCAAGTTCGCAGCTACGTTGCTCAAAGCGGTCTAATAGGCCCTAATGGTACTGATACTAGCGCAGGACGACCAACCTTTATTATTGATCAAAATAGCTATGATTTAGCCGATGATAATGAATTAAACGTCGACATGAGTCTGAGAACTGAAGACGGCGTATTGATCACCAAGCGCTTCACTTTTCAACGCGATAGTTATGTTATTAAAAACTCTTATATTGTTAATAATATGAGTGATTTTGCCTGGCAGGGCGCTATGTTTGGCCAGATTAAACGTGACTCAAGCAAAGACCCAAGTGCGAGCGACTCCGGCATGGGTATGAAATCATTCCTGGGTATTGCTGCAACGACTAATGAAGAACGTTATTTAAAATTACCTTTCGATGATATTGCTGAAGAACCCTTTAAAGTTGTTGTTACCGGCGGCTGGATTGCAATGTCTCAACACTACTTCTTAAGTGCTTGGATTCCCGATCAGAGCAGTAATAACAACTTTGGAGCATTAGTCAGCAAAAGCGGTATGAATATCGCTCGCTTCACTATGCCTATGCTGGAAGTTGCTGCAGGCCAACAGGGTGAAACTAGCGCTAGTTTATATGTTGGCCCTAAAGATCAATACCGCCTTGAGCAAGTCGCCGAAAACTTAGATCTCACCGTAGATTACGGATGGTTATGGTGGGTGGCACAACCCCTGTTCTGGGTCATGATTATGATTCACAAGTTTGTGCCAAACTGGGGCTTCACCATTATTTTGCTGACGGTATTTGTTAAAGCATTATTCTTTAAGTTATCAGCTTCAAGCTACGAATCTATGGCCAATATGCGCCGTGTGACCCCAAAGCTGAATGATATTAAAGAACGCTATGCTGACGATAAGCAGAAGCAATCTCAAATGATGATGGAGCTCTATAAAAAAGAGAAGATTAACCCAATGGGTGGTTGCTTACCCATCGTCATCCAAATGCCGGTATTTATTTCACTTTACTGGGTATTGATGGAATCTGTAGAAATCCGTCACGCACCCTTTATTGGTTGGATACAAGATCTTTCTGCTATGGACCCTTACTACATACTGCCACTTATAATGGGTGCCAGCATGTTTGCTCAACAGAAGCTATCGCCCATGGCCTTCACTGATCCTATGCAGCAAAAGATCATGCAGTATATGCCTGTCATGTTTACCTTCTTCTTCCTGTGGTTCCCTTCCGGGTTGGTTTTGTACTGGGTTGTAAACAACATCTTGTCGATTACTCAGCAGTATGTCATTACCAAACGGATAGAAGCTAAGTACGCCACACAGAACAAGTAATGATGAAACTCTATGATAGTGACACCATTGTTGCCCTAGCCACGGCGACGGGCCGTGGTGGTGTTGCTATCATTCGTTTAAGTGGTGATGATGCTCTCTCCATTGCCACACAACTTACTCGTCGCTCATTACAACCTCGTTATGCCCATTACTGTGATTTCACTTTATTAAATGAAGTCCTTGATAGTGGCGTTGCCATTTATTTTAAAGCCCCCCATTCGTTCACTGGTGAAGATATTGTTGAACTGCAATGCCACGGTGGACCTGTGGTCATTGACCGACTTATTAGAGCCTGTAATCAGCTAGGTGCTCGAAATGCACGTCCTGGTGAATTTTCTGAACGGGCTTTTTTGAATGATAAAATTGACCTAACCCAAGCTGAAGCCATTGCAGATCTTATTGATAGCTCAACAGAAGCCGCTGCAAGAAATGCGGTAAGATCATTACAAGGTGTTTTCTCAGAAAAAGTTCATGCATTGGTCGAAGCCTTAATTCACTTAAGAATTTATGTAGAAGCCGCCATTGATTTCCCTGAAGAAGAAATTGATTTTTTGAGTGATGGTAAAGTTGCCACTGACCTAGCAAGCATTGAGCACGACATTAATGATCTGTTGTCACAGGCTACCCAAGGCCAAATTATACGTGATGGTATGACCGTTGTTATTGCCGGTAGGCCAAACGCTGGAAAATCAAGCTTACTCAATGCTCTATCAGGGAGAGACAGCGCTATTGTGACAGATATTGCTGGTACAACCCGTGATGTCCTAAAAGAGCATGTACAAATCGATGGCATGCCGTTACATATGATTGATACGGCCGGCTTACGAGACACCAATGACATTGTTGAGAAAGAGGGCATTAAACGAGCCCTAAAAGAGATCGAAGATGCAGATTTGGTCATTTTACTCGTAGACAGCAGTACTGATATCGATGAAAACCCCACCGATATGCTGCGCGATCTAGCCCCCGAGATGACGTTAAATAAGCCAAGATTACTGGTTTATAATAAATGCGATAAATCACTATTACAGCCTGGTTCCTTTGAAACACGTTACTCTGAACAAGCTATTGCCGTTTCAGCCAAGCACGGTGATGGTATGGATGCCTTTTGCCAAGCTTTAAAAGATAAAATGGGGTACAACCCCGAAATAGGCGGAAGCTTTACCGCACGTCGTCGACACATCGAGGCTATTCAAGATGCTAAACACTTCATTGAGCAAGGTGCTGAACAGCTGCACGGTGCTGCAGCGGGTGAATTGTTAGCGGAAGATCTTAGACAAGCACAAGAAGCTCTATCTTCTATTACGGGGGAATTCACGAGCGATGATTTACTCGGCAGAATTTTCTCATCATTTTGTATTGGTAAGTAATTCTACCCTTCCGTCTTTCTTTATTTCTTAGATCATCTTCAATTAACACAGAAATAAGATTTCTTAATAGTTACCAAACACTCAGAAAAACCTAAGGGTAAAACTGTGAGGCCCATCACATATTTTTTATGTGCTGTGTATAACATGGGGAAATAGCACAAATAAGGTAGGGGTAAAAGCCGAGTTTATCCCCGCTAAAAAAATATCTGGAAAATGGAGTGATTTTTATCCTTTCTTCCAACACACCATATACACGGTTTTTACCTTGTTTATACCTTTCTTTTAAGCCTCTTATCATTAAATTAACATACTGTTTTTAATGTAGAAAAGTAAGTTATTAACATAAAATTGAAGCCTTATATTTATCATTAACATAATCTTTCTTTCTCTTTTTCAAGATATATACATATATATATTTATAAAAAAGCTTTTTGATCAATTGTTAGCCAATCATTATAATTGCTGTCCTTTTCTTTACAGGTATTGAACGTGGATTATTCAAAGCGTTACGGAGTCATTGTCATTGGAGGCGGTCACGCTGGGACTGAAGCAGCATTAGCTTCTGCTCGCATGGGTGTGGATACTCTACTGATAACACACAATATCGAGACTCTGGGTCAAATGTCCTGTAATCCTGCTATTGGTGGAATAGGTAAAAGTCACCTGGTGAAAGAAATCGATGCTATGGGTGGTGCTATGGCGTTAGCCACAGACCGAGGTGGTATTCAGTTTCGTGTTTTGAATGCTCGCAAAGGGCCTGCCGTACGTGCAACCCGTGCCCAAGCAGATAGAATTCTCTACAAAGCAGCTATTCGATCGATACTAGAAAACCAAGCTAATCTTGATATTTTTCAACAAGCTGCCGACGACCTGATAGTGGAAGGCGACACTGTGAAAGGCATTATCACCAACATGGGAGTAAAATTTTATTCCGATACTGTGGTGTTAACGGCCGGTACATTCCTGGGTGGAAAAATTCATATTGGATTAGAGAATCACTCAGGTGGTAGAGCGGGTGATCCCCCATCAATTGCACTAGCTAATCGATTGAGAGAGCTTCCCTTAAGAGTTGATAGATTAAAAACAGGTACTCCTGCGCGTATTGATGCACGTAGCGTTGATTTTTCAGAGTTAGAAGAACAGTGGGGTGATACCCCTACTCCAATATTATCTGCGCTAGGTACTGCTGCAGATCATCCGCGTCAGACGTGTTGTTGGATTACCCATACCAATCAGAAAACTCACGATATTATTCGCACCGGTTTTGAGCGATCACCTATGTTTACCGGTGTCATTGAAGGGGTTGGACCACGTTATTGTCCTTCCATTGAAGACAAAATTAATCGTTTTGCGGACAAAGACTCACACCAAGTCTTTATCGAACCAGAGGGATTAACAACACACGAACTTTACCCTAACGGTATTTCAACCAGCCTACCTTTTGATATCCAATTGGCCTTTATTCGATCAATTAAAGGTTTTGAAAATGCTCATATCACAAGACCGGGTTATGCGATTGAGTATGATTTCTTTGATCCGCGTGATTTAAAATACTCGCTAGAAAATAAGTCTATCCATGGATTATTTTTCGCGGGTCAAATCAACGGCACCACCGGTTATGAAGAAGCTGGTGCTCAAGGTATGTTGGCGGGAATCAATGCCGCATTACAAGTTCGGGAACAGGACGCGTGGTGTCCTCGTCGAGATGAAGCCTATATTGGAGTGATGGTAGATGATCTGATTACCCTGGGTACTAAAGAGCCCTACCGAATGTTTACTAGTCGTGCAGAGTATCGTCTGATGCTTCGCGAAGATAATGCCGATGTTCGTTTAACCGAAAAAGCTCGTCAGTTAGGTTTGGTAAGTGACGAACAGTGGCAAATCTTTTGTGACAAGCAGGAACAAACTGCCCGAGAAATTGAGAGAATGCGCACGACTTATATTCACCCCAATACCGATGCTGGTGCAAAAGCCGCGGATGTTCTTGGCAGCCCCTTAGGTCGTGAATATAACTTGCTAGATTTATTAAAGCGCCCTCAAATGACCATGAAAGCGCTGACCAATATTTCACCACCAGAACAATCACTCACTGATGCGGTGGTTGAGCAAGTAGAAGTCACCGTAAAATATGAGGGGTATATCAGTCGTCAGCAAAAAGAAATCGATAAAATGCTGCGCCATGAAAACACCCCGTTACCCGCTGATATTGATTACACAGTCATTGGTGGATTATCCAATGAAGTTAAACAAAAGCTACAGGAATCTCAGCCGCAAACGCTTGCTCAGGCCTCTAGAATTCCTGGGGTAACTCCGGCAGCGGTATCTATTTTATTGATTCATCTGAAAAAGCATTCGGCCGTTAAACGTCAGTCTTTATCTTAATTTTCAGTCGCGAAGTTGACTCTCTGTCGCTTCGCTAAGGTTAAAAAGTAACGCCGTAAAGCTATTAAAAAAAGCGTTTACCCCATGCTTTTGAATAGGTATTTATTAGCAATACCACAAGCTGAACTGTACCGCTCGTCAACGCTGTGATAGATTGCCGAGCTCAATTACAGTTGAGAAAAACAACATTCAGGTTGTTTTCACGTCGTTTTGAGCTCGCTTGAACACCTAAATTCAATGCGGTCACCGAAGACCAAATTAAAATTACATTATGAAAACAAGTACCCTATCCGTTCTCGATGATCAGAAATTGGCTTTTCTTGAAAAGCAGCTAAATGCTTCAGCAAACACAATGGGTATTTCGCTGAGCGATAAACATTCAAAGCTCTTAATAAGTTATCTGGCTATGTTGGCCAAGTGGAATAAGGCTTATAACCTTACCGCTATCAGAGATCCTGATGAAATGTTGCGCAAGCATATTATCGATAGTTTGAGTGTGTTGCCTTTTATTCAAGGTGAGCGCTTTATTGATGTTGGTACTGGTGGAGGCTTGCCTGGTATTGTGTTGGCAATTTTAAAACCTGAGTGCACATTTACTCTGCTTGATAGCAATGGGAAAAAAACCCGGTTTCTTTTCCAAGTAAAATCAGAACTTTCGCTTCAAAACGTAACAGTGATCAATAAGCGCGTAGAACAATATCAGCCAGATACTGGTTTTGATGGTATCATTTCACGAGCTTTTTCATCGCTGGGTCAAATGCACCATTGGACGCAACATCTGTTGGCTAACAAGGGGCGTTTTTTTGCGATGAAAGGCGTATACAATCAAACAGAAATCGATGAGCTCCCCGCTGGATACTCCGTTATTTGCCACGATCTTATAGTCCCTGGTGAAGAGGGTGAGCGACATTTAGTCATCATCGAAGCCGAACAACAATAAAGTCTGTTAGAGGGCACCGTGGCTCAAATTCTCGCAATAACCAATCAGAAAGGCGGCGTAGGAAAAACAACCACTACCGTTAACCTTGCTGCTTCACTCGCTGCTATGAAACGAAAGGTCTTGATGATAGACCTAGATCCGCAGGGCAATGCCACCATGGGCAGTGGTGTGGACAAACATGCAGTGGACTTAAGTATCTATGATGTTCTAGTCGGAAATGCCTCTGTTGTTGAATCCACACAATACAGCGAAACCGGTGGCTTTGATTTATTACCGTCCAACAGCGACCTAACCGCAGCAGAGGTTGAGTTACTCAATATTTCAGGTCGTGAATACCGTTTAAGAACCGCATTGAAATTAGTGTCGGAAAAATATGATTATGTATTAATAGATTGTCCGCCCTCGCTCAATATGCTGACAGTGAATGCACTTTCTGCAGCTGATGGTGTGATTATTCCAATGCAATGTGAGTACTATGCCCTGGAAGGGTTAAGTGCGTTGATGGCAACAGTGAATCGAGTAGCAGAAGTTCTTAATGAAAAAATAGAAATTGTGGGCTTACTTAGGACTATGTACGACGGTCGCAATAGTTTAAGTGTCGACGTTTCACGCCAGCTTGCCGAACATTTTGGTAAAAAATTGTACAATACCGTGATACCACGCAATGTTCGTTTAGCAGAAGCACCCAGCTATGGTATGCCTGCCCTGCTCTACGACAAAGGTTCAAAAGGTGCGGTGGCTTATTTGGCATTGGCCGGTGAGATTTTGCGTAAGCAAAAGAAAAAATAGGGAGAATTGGGCATGGCTAGAAAAAAAGGCTTAGGTAAAGGCTTGGATGCTTTATTGACATCGCAGCGAGACAATACTGCTCCTCGAGAAGCTAGCATTGAACCCAGTTTTGAGACTAAAGACGGCACCCTTAAATATCTCCCGGTTGAGATTATTCAACGTGGTAAATACCAACCACGAAGAGACATGCAGCCTGAAGCTTTAGAAGAACTGTCTGAATCTATTAAGTCCCAGGGTGTCATGCAACCCATTGTGGTTCGCGCGATAAGCAATGATCGATTTGAGATTATCGCCGGTGAGCGACGTTGGAGAGCGACGCAACTTGCGGGCCTTGATAAAATACCCGCAGTCGTTCGTGATGTGCCAGATGAAGCTGCTATAGCCATGGCGCTGATTGAAAATATTCAACGTGAAAACCTCAATCCTATTGAAGAGGCCATGGCCCTTCAGCGATTGAAGGATGAATTTGAATTAACTCAACAAGAAGTTGCTAATGCGGTAGGTAAATCGCGTACTACAGTCACTAATTTATTGCGCTTGATGACATTGAATGAAGATGTTCGTTTGATGCTAGAACACGGCGATATTGAAATGGGACACGCCCGTGCTTTACTGGGTCTTGAAGGCATCGATCAATCAAAGGCCGCTGAAGAAGTAGTGACTGGTGGCTTGTCTGTCCGCCAAACAGAATCACTGGTTCGAGATTGGCATAACTCACCTGATGTTAAAACTAAAGTCAGTAAGCCAGTTGATCCAAATATTAATAGACTTCAGAATGACTTATCTGAAAAACTTGGCGTCCCTGTCACGGTTAAGCACGGTAATAACGGCAAAGGTAGCTTGGTGTTAAAGTACAACTCCCTTGACGAATTGGACGGCATTTTGGCCCATATTGTCTAATTTGCTCTAATTAACCTTATATCATCCGTATAAATGGTGGAAATGCGATCAATTTTTCACCACTTTTGATTGAAGAATTCAACGTAAATCACTATAATTCGCGGCCAGTTTATCCTAGGCATAGCGCGGTTAGCGTTTTTTCCGTATGAGGGTTGCAATAATGGCACCAGCCAACAGCCGCATACCATTACCGTCGCTGAACAAACTGTTGGTTATTCCGGCGGTTTTTGGCCTGTTAGTAGCAACACTATCACTCGCTTGGAGTGTGGATGCAGCGTTTTCGGCTGCCATCGGAGCAAGTACTGCTCTCCTGCCAACGATGTATTTTGCTTTTAAATTGTTCCGCTACCGCGGTGCATCAAAAGCAAATTTGATAGTCCATGAATTTTATCGCGCTGAGTCTGGCAAATTTGTCCTAACAGCGGTGATGTTTGCTGTAACGTTTGCAACCTACAAAGACGTTGTTAGCGGTGCTTTGTTTGGTAGCTTTGTTTTAACCACATTAGCGGTTTGGATGACAGCACATCGTGCCCTTGGGCGATAACACTTTTTTTAAATTTGACTGAGAGAGCAATTGCGACATGGCAGGCGAAAGTCCAACAACAATTGGCTACATTCAACACCACCTTCAAAACATGGCTTACGGCAAGTTACCTGCTGGTTATGCACGTCATGGTGCCGATGGCAGCGTGACCGTATTAGAGCAAGATACTTGGACCTTGGCACACAGCTCTGAAGAAGCTAAGGATATGGGTTTTAATGCCATACACTTAGACTCAATGGGTTGGTCGATTGGTTTAGCCTTACTGTTTTCATTTATTTTCCGTTCAGCTGCAAAGCGAGCAAGCACAGGTGTTCCAACCGGCATGCAAAACTTTGTTGAATTGATTATCGACTTTGTTAACAACACCGTAAAAGATACTTTTCACCACAAAAGTCGTTTTGTTGCCCCTATGGCGCTAACCATTTTTGTGTGGGTGTTCTTAATGAACTTCATGGATTTGATTCCTGTAGATTGGTTGCCTGCGTTGGCGGCTAAAATCTCCGGCGATCCCCATCTCTATTTCAAAGTCGTACCCTCGACAGATCCAAATATAACTCTGGGTATGTCATTTACCGTATTCTTCTTGATGATCTTCTTTAGCATCAGAGAGAAAGGGTTTATGGGTTTCGTAAAAGAACTGACTTTGCACCCATTTAGTTCGAACAATATGTTGGTACAGGCAATTTTGGTACCGATTAACTTTGCACTCGAATCTGTAGCGATGATTGCTAAACCGATTTCGTTGGGCTTACGTTTGTTCGGAAACCTTTACGCCGGTGAGATGATCTTTATTCTTATCGCAGTAATGTACGGTGCAGGTGTGTTCCTGGGCGTATTCGCTGGAGTGTTGCAATGGGGCTGGGCCGTTTTCCACGTCCTCGTTATTACACTTCAAGCCTTCGTATTCATGGTGTTGTCAGTGGTCTATATGTCCATGGCATTCGATGTACACGAAGAACATTAATTTTTTTTAACTTAATCAAAATCGTTTTTTAACGTTAATTCGGGAGAAGTAAAATGGGCTTAGCTCTTATCGCTGTATCTATTCTGATCGGTTGTGCTGCATTGGGCACTGCTTTCGGCTTTGGTATGTTGGGTGGCAAGTTGTTGGAAACTTCAGCGCGTCAACCTGAACTGGCACCTATGCTGCAAGGTAAGATGTTCCTAATCGCTGGTCTTTTGGACGCTGTTCCAATGATCGGTGTTGGTATCGCCATGTACGTTCTGTTCGTTGTTGCGCCTACTCTGTAAGTTTAATTTGAATCGAGCCCCAGTTCGCTGGGATTAATTAAATAAACACACAGAGGTGTCGTCGTGAACATTAATCTGACGATTATTGGTCAGTCACTGTCTTTCTTGTTCTTCGTGTGGTTCTGCATGAAGTTCGTATGGCCTTTCATTATTAGCGCCATGCAAGAGCGTGAGCAGAAAATTGCTGACGGACTTGCCGCCGCTGATCGTGCTAGCCATGATCTTGAACTGGCACAAGAAAAAGCAGTGCAACGTTTGGCGGAAGCCAAAACAGAAGCAGCATCTATCGTTGACGCAGCTAACAAACGCGCTAACCAAATTGTCGAGGAAGCAAAAAATGCTGCTCGTGAAGAAGGTGAACGTTTGAAAGTAGCTGCTCAAGCTGAGATTGAACAAGAAGTTAATCGTGCGAAAGAAGCATTACGTGCTCAAGTCGCGGAATTGGCTCTTGATGGTGCTGAGAAGGTATTGCAGGGTACTGTGGACAAGAAAGCCCACACTGCTATGTTAGATAAACTGGCAGAGAGCCTATAAGCGAGGGTCACATGGCTGAATTAAGCACATTGGCACGACCCTACGCAAGGGCAGCGTTTGAGTTTGCTGTAAATGCAGGTACTCTTGATCAGTGGTCAAATCAGCTTAATCTGCTCTCAGCAGTAGTAGCTGAAAGTAAGGTAGCTAGTTTGTTGGCATCACCCGCTTCGACCTCTGAGTATCAATCTGAACAACTTATTGCCGTATGTGGTAAAGAAGTTGGTGCAGAAGTACAAAATTTTGTACGTGTACTGGCAGATAACAAACGTTTGAGCTTATTGCCCCATGTGGCAGCCCTTTTTGCAGAGTTTAAGGCTAACCGTGAGCGTAGTGTTGATGTAAATATCGATACTGCCTTCCAGTTAACTAAGACTGTTGAGAAGAAATTAGCAGACGCACTAAGCAAAAAGCTGGAAAGAGATGTCAAAGTGACTTCACAGGTTGACGAGTCGTTGATCGGTGGTGTGGTTATCCGCGCTGCTGATGTTGTCATCGACGCTTCCATTCGTGGTCGCTTAGATAAACTCGCCAAGGCAATGAATTCGTAAAGTGAGCAACATAGTTGCTCACCGATAGAGGAAATAGCAATGCAGCAGCTGAATCCATCCGAGATTAGCGAAATTATTAAAGGCCGCATCGAGCAACTCGATGTGACCAGTCAGGCACAGAACGAAGGAACAGTCGTTTCTGTGACCGACGGTATTATCCGTGTTCATGGTCTAACCGACGTAATGTACGGTGAAATGATCGAGTTTGAAGGCGGTGTTTACGGTATGGCACTGAACCTGGAGCGAGATTCAGTTGGTGCCGTAGTATTGGGTGACTACAAGTCTATTGCCGAAGGTCAAACTTGTAAGTGTACCGGTCGTGTATTGGAAGTCCCCGTTGGTCCTGAACTACAAGGCCGCGTTGTAGACGCATTGGGTAACCCAATCGATGGCAAAGGCCCAATCGATGTTAAGCAAACTGATTTGTTGGAAAAAGTTGCGCCAGGCGTAATTGACCGTCAATCAGTTGACCAACCCGTTCAAATTGGTTTGAAAGCGGTTGACTCAATGGTACCAATCGGTCGTGGTCAACGTGAGTTGATTATTGGTGACCGTCAGATTGGTAAGACTGCCATTGCCGTTGACGCTATTATTAATCAAAAAGGTACAGGTATTAAATGTATCTATGTTGCTGTTGGTCAAAAAGCGTCTTCAATTGCAGCAGTTGTTCGCAAATTGGAAGAACACGGCGCAATGGATCACACCATTGTTGTAGCAGCGACTGCTTCTGATCCAGCTGCAATGCAGTTCTTGGCACCCTTTGCTGGTTGTTCAATGGGTGAGTACTACCGTGACCGCGGTGAAGATGCATTGATCATCTATGATGACTTGACCAAGCAAGCTTGGGCATATCGTCAAATTTCATTGTTGCTGCGTCGTCCACCAGGCCGTGAAGCTTATCCCGGTGACGTATTCTACCTCCACTCACGTTTGTTGGAGCGCGCAGCTCGAGTTAATGCTGAATACGTAGAACGTTTTACCAATGGTGAAGTTAAAGGTAAAACTGGTTCATTGACCGCATTGCCTGTTATTGAAACTCAAGCGGGTGACGTATCTGCTTTCGTTCCAACTAACGTAATTTCTATTACTGACGGTCAGATCTTCTTGGAAACAAGCATGTTTAACGCAGGTGTTCGTCCTGCAATGAACGCTGGTATTTCGGTATCTCGTGTGGGTGGTTCTGCTCAGACTAAGATCATGAAGAAATTGTCTGGTGGTATTCGTACGGCATTGGCTCAATATCGCGAATTGGCGGCGTTTTCTCAGTTTGCTTCTGATCTTGACGAAGCTACTAAAGCTCAGCTTGACCACGGTGAACGCGTTACCGAATTGATGAAGCAAAAGCAGTATGCACCGCAAAACGTTGCTCAAATGGGCTTGATGGTATTCTGTGCTAACGAAGGCCATTTGAACGATGTAGCGGTAGATAAGATTCAAGCGTTTGAATCTGCGCTTTTGGCCTTTGCTAAAGCTGAATACAGCGACGTTATGGACGCTATCGCCGCAAGCGGTGATTGGAATGACGAGTATCAGGCTAAATTCAAAGAATTGGTTGATAAGTTTAAAGCAACACAAACTTACTAAACCTAGGTGTGGGGCTCTGCCCCACTCATTGAACCAAGAATTTAGGTAAAGAGCATGGCAAGCGGAAAAGAAATTCGTTCACAAATCTCCAGTATTCAAAGTACTCAGAAAATTACGAGTGCTATGGAGATGGTTGCTGCCAGTAAGATGCGTAAAGCTCAAGACCGTATGCAATTAGGTAAACCCTATTCTAAAAGCATTCGTTCTGTCGTTGCCCACTTGGCTGGTGCAAATTCTGAGTATAAACACGTCTACATGCAAGAGCGCAGCGAAGTAAAACGTGTTGGCTTTATCGTTGTATCGACGGATCGTGGTTTGTGTGGTGGTTTGAATATTAACTTATTCAAAGCAGCGCTTCGCGCCATGGCAGCCGAGAAAGAACTCGGTCACGAAATTGATATATGCACCATTGGTGCTAAAGCAGTGAGCTTTTTCAATAGCGTGGGTGGCAATGTTGTTGCTTCAGTGCGTGATTTAGGTGAAGAGCCTGAATTAGAAATGCTGATTGGCAGTGTTAAAACCATGTTGGATTCGTTTGAAAACGGCAACATCGATAAACTGTATTTGATGAGCAACGAGTTCGTAAACACCATGACACAAAAGCCCGAGCAATTACAGCTTGTGCCTTTGTCAGCAGGTGAAGATGAAGAACAAAAGCATTTGTGGGACTTCATCTACGAGCCTAGTGCAGAAGAATTGTTAGACGGTCTTTTGCAGCGCTATATCGAATCGCAAGTGTATCAAGCCGTTGTTGAAAACATAGCTTGTGAGCAAGCCTCACGTATGTTGGCGATGAAGAACGCAACAGATAACGCCGGTGAGTTGATCGATGAGCTGCAGTTGATATACAACAAAGCCCGTCAGGCAGCAATTACACAGGAATTGTCAGAGATTGTTAGTGGTGCAGCTGCGGTTTAATCCGCTGTGTGTACTTACACTCTGAGAGAAGTTTGAAACTTAAAATTGAAGAGGACCCGCAAGATGAGTAGCGGAAAAATCGTTCAGATCATTGGTGCTGTAATCGACGTGGAATTCCCACGTGATGCAGTTCCCTCAGTGTATGACGCACTGATTGTGGCCGATAAAGGCCTTACCCTTGAAGTTCAACAGCAGTTGGGTGACGGTGTAGTACGTGCCATTGCCATGGGTTCTTCAGAAGGTTTAAGCCGTGGTTTATCAGTAGATAATACTAAAGCTCCCATTCAAGTACCCGTAGGCTTAGAAACACTTGGCCGTATTATGGATGTACTGGGTAATCCAATTGATGAATGTGGCCCAATCGGTGAGCAAGAGCGCGCATCAATTCACCGTAAGGCTCCAGCTTATGACGAATTGGCGGCATCAGCAGAGCTATTGGAAACTGGTATTAAAGTTATCGACCTAGTTTGCCCATTCGCTAAGGGTGGTAAAGTCGGCTTGTTCGGCGGTGCAGGTGTTGGTAAAACCGTTAACATGATGGAGTTAATTAACAACATCGCTACTGAACACTCTGGTTTGTCAGTGTTCGCTGGTGTTGGTGAGCGTACTCGTGAAGGTAACGACTTCTACCACGAGATGCAGGAAGCTGGCGTTGTTAACGTTAAAGATTTTAAAGAATCTAAAGTAGCGATGGTTTACGGTCAGATGAATGAGCCACCAGGTAACCGTTTGCGTGTTGCTTTGACTGGTTTGACCATGGCTGAAAAATTCCGTGATGAAGGTCGTGACGTATTGTTGTTTGTCGACAACATTTACCGTTACACATTGGCGGGAACCGAGGTATCTGCACTTCTAGGTCGTATGCCATCAGCGGTAGGTTACCAGCCTACACTGGCTGAAGAAATGGGTGTATTGCAGGAGCGTATTACTTCAACTAAGACAGGTTCTATTACATCTATCCAAGCGGTATATGTACCTGCGGACGATTTGACTGACCCATCACCAGCAACAACCTTTGCTCACTTGGACTCAACCGTTGTATTGAGCCGTGATATTGCAGCAAAAGGTATTTACCCTGCGGTAGATCCTCTTGATTCGACGTCACGCCAGCTTGACCCATTGTTGATTGGTACCGAACACTACGAAACAGCTCGTGGCGTTCAAACGGTATTGCAGCGTTATAAAGAGCTTAAAGATATTATCGCTATTTTGGGTATGGATGAATTGTCTGAGGAAGACAAGCAGACTGTAGCACGTGCACGTAAGATTGAGCGTTTCTTGTCTCAACCTTTCCACGTTGCTGAAGTATTTACTGGTTCTCCAGGTAAGTACTGCTCATTGAAAGATACTATCGCTGGTTTTAAAGGCATCTTGAATGGTGACTACGATGATATGCCTGAACAGGCATTCTACATGGTAGGTACTATGGAAGAAGCTATCGAGAAAGCGAACAAAATGAAGTAAGAGGTGCATCGCACCTCGCTAGCTCAAGGATGAGCTAGCGTATCTAAGGAAAGATTGCGTGGTTTATCCACATCAATGATCAAAGAGAGTACTAGCATGGCTATGACCTTACATTGCGATATTGTCAGTGCAGAAGAATCCATTTTCTCCGGCTTGGTTGAGCTTTTAGTAGCTACCGGAAGTTTGGGCGATTTGGGCATTGGCTATGGTCACGCGCCTTTGTTGACGGGTTTGGAACCCGGTCCTGTCCGCATTGTTAAACAAGACGGTAGCGAAGAAATTTTCTACGTGTCTGGCGGCTTTTTAGTCGTTAAAAACAACACTGTGACTGTTCTGGGTGATACTGCATTACGTGCTGACGATATCGATGAGGCTAAGGCTTCTGAATCGCAGAAACAAGCACTGACTGATATCACCAACCATAATGCTGACGTCGATTACTCAATGGCAGCAACCCGTTTAGCCGAAACTGCAGCTCAATTACGTACATTGGCGCAGATTCGCAACAAGCGTGGCTAAACAAGGATTTAATTAAATCCGAAAAGGCAGCTTTAGCTGCCTTTTTTTTGCTATATTGATACAACTTTATAAATTTAGGGAAGAATATGTCAGTTGATATCATCATCCTTGCCGCGGGCAAAGGTACGCGTATGCGTTCAGCATTACCCAAGGTCCTTCATCCAATCGCTGGAACACCCATGTTGCAGCATATTGTGAATAATGTTGCACAGTTAGATCCCATTGCAACCCATGTTGTTATTGGACACGGATCAGACATGGTGCGTGAAACTATTGAGGGTGAACATTTAAACTTTGTCGTTCAGGCTGAACAATTGGGAACGGGTCATGCTGTAATGCAAGCACTACCCAACCTTCAAGCAGATATTTCTTTGGTCGTTCTAGGTGATACACCATTGTTAAAAGCTGAAAGCTTGCAACAATTACTCGATAGTGTTGATACTCAATCCTTTGGTTTATTAACGGTTGATTCACAAGATCCTTCGGGCTTGGGTCGCATTGTTCGCAATGCTGATGGCAACGTTGAGAAAATTGTTGAACACAAGGATGCTAATCCCGAGCAATTGGCCATTAAAGAAACGAATACCGGTATTATGGCCATACCCCGCCACTTATTAGAAAAATGCCTTCCTAAACTGAGTTCCAACAATGCCCAAGGTGAGTATTACCTAACTGATCTGATCGAACTAGCTATCGCTGAAGGACTTACCATTGTTTCAGCGAAAGCTGGAAGTGAAATGGAAGTCCAAGGGGTAAATAATCGTGTGCAATTAGCTGCATTAGAACGCGAATACCAACGCCTGCAAGCTGAATTGGCAATGACCGCCGGTGCAAGCTTGGCTGATCCAACACGCTTTGATGTCCGTGGTACCCTAACGGTGGGTAATGATGTATTTATCGATGTAAATGCCGTATTCCATGGCAATTGTAACCTTGGGGATAACGTAGAAGTCGGTCCTAATTGCACTTTTTACAATGTGGTGATTGGTGATGGTGCAAAAATTCTTGCCAACACTGTGGTCGAAGACGCAAGGATAGATGCGCGAGCAACAGTGGGGCCTTTTGCCCGAATTCGCCCAGGCACGCATCTGGGTGAAGACAGTAAGGTGGGTAATTTTGTTGAAACTAAAAAAACTACGTTAGGAATTGGTAGCAAAATTAACCATTTGTCATATGTTGGTGACGCCGATGTGGGTGACGGTGTGAATATTGGTGCTGGCACTATCACGTGCAATTATGATGGTGTGAATAAGCATAAAACCATAATGGCGGACGGTGTTTTTATCGGTTCAAATTCCACGTTGGTGGCACCATTGAATATTGGTGAAGGTGGTTTTGTCGCCGCAGGTTCAACAGTGACTGGTGACGTTTTGAATAATCAACTGGCAGTGGGTCGAGCCAGGCAGCGTAATATTGATGGGTGGAAAAAGCCCACAAAGAAGGATAATTAGTATGTGTGGTATTGTTGGCGCAATAGCCGAAAGAAATGTCGTCGAAATCTTATTAGAAGGTTTGCGTCGTTTAGAGTATCGCGGTTACGACTCAGCGGGCGTGGCACTGTTAAGTAATGATGGTCAGTACAGCAGAGTAAGACGCACCGGTAAGGTTCAAGAACTTGCCAATGCCATTACCAACGAAAACGGCATAGGTAATGTTGGTATTGCACACACACGTTGGGCAACCCACGGTGGTGTGACAGAAAATAACGCCCACCCGCACGTTTCAGGTAGCAAAATCAGTGTTGTTCACAACGGTATTATTGAAAACTTCCAAGAGCTTCGTACTGAGTTAAAGGCGCAAGGGTACTCGATTGATACCGATACCGATACAGAAACCATTGCCCACACAGTACATAGTCTGTTAGCTGAAAGTGGCAGCTTACTAAATGCCGTCCAAACAGCGGTTAAAAAGTTTCACGGCGCCTACGGAACAGTGGTGATGGACAATGAAGACCCCAGTCGTTTGATTGTCGCTCGATCGGGCAGTCCATTAGTGATTGGATTGGGTATCGGCGAGAATTTCATCGCTTCAGATCAAATGGCTTTGTTACCCGTCACTCGTCGCTTTATTTACTTAGAAGAAGGTGATGTTGCTGAAATTACTCGTCGCAGTGTCACTATCTATGATAGTGCAGGCCAACAAGTCGAGCGTGAAATTGTAGAGTCTACAGTCTCGCATGACGCGGGTGATAAAGCCGGCTATCGCCACTACATGTTAAAAGAAATTTACGAACAGCCCACTGTTGTTCGCAACGCGCTTCAAGGCCGTTTGAACGAAACAGGCCTAGTTAGTGGTATCTTTGGCAATGGTGCTGAAGAACTTCTCGCCAAAGTAAAGCATGTCCAAATTATCGCCTGTGGTACTTCTTACCATGCAGGGATGACGGCAAGGTATTGGTTGGAACAGTTTGCTAATGTTAGCTGTAATGTAGAGATTGCATCGGAGTTCCGCTATCGAAAATCAGTGGTACATCCCAATAGCTTGTTAGTTACAATTTCTCAGTCTGGTGAAACCGCAGATACCCTTGCGGCACTTCGCTTAGCAAAAGAATTGGGCTATATGGCGAGCCTGACGGTTTGTAATGTAGAAAGCTCATCCTTGGTGCGTGAATCTGACATGGCCTTTATGACGCGTGCTGGCGCTGAAATTGGTGTGGCGTCAACGAAAGCGTTTACTACCCAATTAACGGCCTTTTTGTTATTAACTCTCGCCCTTGGTGAAAGCAATGGCATGACCGCTGAGGACAAGCAGTTAATTTTGGATGGTTTACACACCCTACCAAACAAGATTGAAGAAACATTATTGCTTGCCAAATCTATTGAACAATTAGCGGAAGAATTTAGCGATAAAAACCACAGTCTATTCCTTGGCCGCGGTGAACAGTACCCTATTGCTATGGAAGGGGCGCTAAAGCTCAAAGAGATATCTTATATCCATGCTGAAGCTTATGCTTCAGGCGAACTCAAACACGGCCCTCTTGCTTTGATTGATGATGAAATGCCAGTGATTGTAGTCGCGCCCAATAACGAGCTATTAGAAAAATTAAAATCTAATGTTGAAGAAGTGAGAGCCCGTGGTGGCATCATGTATGTTTTCGCAGACGGTAACGCTCAATTTGCTAGCGACGAAACAATGCGTGTCGTCAATGTACCCCATTGTAACGAAGCCATCGCCCCTATTGTTTATACACTTCCCCTGCAGTTGTTAAGTTATTACGTGGCTCTTATCAAAGGGACGGATGTTGATCAGCCAAGAAATTTGGCGAAATCTGTAACGGTGGAATAACTACACCGCAAAGGAGAGCTATATGGAAGCCATGGCAATTATTGGTTTTATTTTTGGGCTAGTAGCATTTGTCCGTGTTGAAAAGCTAATTAAAACGCTTAAAGCTAAAAACATTCTTGACGAGAACTACAAAGAAGAGTGATTTTTTACATCCTGTACGCCATAACTGATTATGAGCGTACAGGACCTTTGTTTTACCTTAACGCTATAAGCTATTTAGCAGCCATGTTTGTAGTGCCTTAACTTCTGCAACCTCTTTTCTGTGAGACTGCACGGCAAGATAGTAACCACGGCCTGTCAGCCAGGAATGTTTCGTCAACTTAACCAGTCTTTCTTTATTGACCAAATCGCCAATAGAGTGTTCGAAGCCTAAGCCGATCCCCTCACCCTCTAATGCTGCTTGTATAAGCATATAATAGTTATTAAATGTTAAACCGCGCGGTTTTAGCTCGGCAGCGTCTATGCCAAAATGTTTCATCCACGCTGGCCAGTCAATCTGTTCCCAGCCCAAGTTTTCCCATACTTGCGTGTCCATGTGTAGTAAGCGGTGTTGTAACAAGTCCTCAATTAATTCTGGCCGGGGATGGGTTTTAAGATAATCAGGGCTGCACACCGGGAACGCTTGTTCAGCAAATAAGTAGTGCTTTTCGTGATTTTGCAAGCCACTGTCACCACAAGTTATGGCAATATCGACTTTGTCTGAGCGTTGTTCACGGGCATTATCAGTAGCGACTACATGTACTTTGATATCTGGATATTGTTGCTGAAATGCTCTTAGCCGAGGCATTAGCCAAAATGAAGAAAAAGCATGGGTAGCGGCAACGCTGACTTGTTCAAGTTCGCTGCCGTTACGGATATCATCGCAGGCTAAACTGATATAGCCCAAACCCATAGATACAGCCTGAAAAAGCCGCTCGCCTTCACTAGATAGGGCAAGATTTCTTCCTAACCTTACAAAGAGCAGGCAATCTAATTGTTCTTCAAGCCTTTTTATCTGTCGGCTAACGGCAGCCTGTGTCACGCACAATTCATCGGCGGCAAGGGTAAAGCTGAGTAATCTTGCAGCGGCTTCAAACGTAATAAGGCCATTTAAACCGGGTAGTTTTCTACTTAACATAACATTTAGCTATTCATAGTCTTTGTTATTTCTTTTAGTAAGGCATTTTGCAGCCTTATTCATAACATAATGTAATGCATGTAGGTAGAAAAAGTTGCTTGTCCAAGGGGTAGCCATAGATATACTAAAACTAAGTCATCATTAGAAAAATAATTAGGATAGCAATATGGCACAGCACAATACTCCCCTCGCCTTTCCCAATGACTGTCCACAGGAATACATCCCTTTAGTTGACGAACCTGTCTTTGATGCTGCCGTGCATTTGTGTCTAGAGCCGCCTAAAGAAATT
>Ga0209962_1000137_pt1 | contig 23695 bp, 51 predicted proteins | sample SalPonA_C_H2O_MG_FD_185722 | JGI IMG/M metagenome (GOLD analysis project Ga0209962, IMG submission 185722) | Water microbial communities from South San Francisco under conditions of wetland restoration - Salt Pond MetaG R2A_C_H2O_MG (SPAdes)... | ecosystem: Environmental > Aquatic > Non-marine... | reverse complement strand
GTGTGCGTATTCTTCATTTCGTACCAAAGCGTTTACACGCTTGGCCCAAGGAATGCTAGCGCCGTCCATAAATCTTACTTCTGACCTATAAGTGTGTATGGTAGGCGTTAGGAAGTTTTCTTTAGGAGGCTGAAACAGCTTAGACCCAAAGTAATCACGAAAAACTACGTGCTTTCCATCCTTCCTTTCAATAGTGCCAGATAGCCCTATCTTGTACCTACAGTAGTTAGTGTCGATAATTTTAGCAAATGTAGGGCTAGAAACGTGGTGCATCTCATCGAGGATAATAGTGCCGAAAAGATTCTTAATTTTATCAATATTGCGATAAAGTGTCTGAGTATTTCCGACAACTATTGGAGGCTCTACATTAAACTCACCTGACCCGATAATCCCAGGTTCAATTCCATACACTTTGCGTACTTCCTTAGCCCACTGGTTTCGTAGTGCAACGGTATGAGTTACAACCAACGTTTTTTGCCCTAATTTGCCCGCGATTGCCAACCCCGTGAAGGTTTTACCCCAAGATACCCAAGCATTAATAATGCAGTTTTCATCTAGAGCGTCATAGACCTCCTGTTGACTTTCCCGTAATTCAAACTTAAATTCAGGAAAGTCAACTGGCTTGGTAATGCGTTTATCAACTATTTCATAGTCGTCTGGAATTAGGTCTGTGCGTCCAACAGGTATCGAAACCAAATTACTACGAATCCTGATCATGTTTTTAATGATCTGTGGAGGATCGTTTGGACCCCGCGCAGGTATTGTATACGTTAGCTCTTTGGAGATAGCGTCCTTTAAATCTGCGTCTACTTCTAAGTAGATTCGGTTACTGATAACTGCTTTTTTCATTAGAATCCTAAGTCGGTCTTAGCTATGATATACTTTTTGACGAAGTCACTTCGCACAATATCCTTAATTTCAAAGTCAATCATGTCAAAGGCTTCCATTTCTGTTAGAACTTTCAAGAAGTCCAACAGCCCTTGTTTCTCACTGTGTTTTGTCAGGTCTGTCTGTCTAAAATCGCCACAGAAGATAACTCGACAATTTTCTCCCACTCGCGTAATAATAGAATCTAGCTCATGGAAGGACATATTCTGACATTCATCAATGATGATTACCGAGTCTTTTAGAGTTACCCCGCGAATAAATGAGGTAGTCATAAAATGAACTAGGCGTTTGGTTTTGAGAATTTCGTAAGCGTCTCCGCGTTGAAATAACTCTACAGCGATATCCTTATAAGGTTCTTCGTATACTGCTGCTTTGTCTTTATCTGAGCCGGGTAAAAAGCCCATATCACGTGTAGGTACTGCACTCCTTATGATTACTAATTGATCGTATAATCCTTTTGCCATATCATCAAATGCTAAGTAACATGAGATGTAGGTCTTGCCTGTCCCAGCGATGCCATGAAGAACTAAGTTCTTTTCACTTTCAAAGGCTCTGACCTGGTTAGCGGTTAAGGGTTCAATTTCGCAAAGTTCCATACTAGCGCCAGCTAGTGTTTTCTTTTTTCTTTTCATATACCTAAATTTTTCTGTGAGTATCAGGCTTTCTATCTACTGAAAACTCATATAACTTCCAAGGCAGTCCGTGGAAGTATAATACCCCCGCCCATTCCACGTCGGGATGTGGAGGGCGGGGAACTCGAAATGCAGTGTCTACACCCTGCACTGTAATTCTGGTAGCTACTTCTTTACGTTCTATTGCAGTAATCTTATGATATTTGAGTCTGCATTTAAGAGTTTTCTCGTAAATAAATAACTTACCAGAAGTATCAACATAAGGAGCATTGCCAGACTGCTTAGCTAAACCAACTATAGTACTAATTGATTTTTTGATTTCTAAAAGGTCTCGCATTGGAGTCTGCAATCTCCTTATGCCGATAGACTTTCCTGGCATATTTCGATCATCAAGTAAATAACCATCTACATATACTAGGCCATCTATGACTTCCCAGTTATCTGACGGAAGCAGATACACTGGAAAGTCAATTTTATCAATTTCTCTAAACGTCACTACCATATAGCTTCTCGAATTTGCCCATAGAGTAGTCTTCTCCTATTTCAAAATCACAACCGACGGGAGCACCGGGAATATTTACTCCGCGATCCATTTGAATAAAGTGTGCTAGTCTTTCAGAATACTCTTCTACTTCATCCTCTGGAACTTCTGCTAGAATCGAGTCGTGTACTAGTGCAAAGATGCGTGCTTTCTTTTTGTTTGCACGAATCCATGCTTCCATATCTATCGCACCAAGAAGGTTAATGTCAGATGCAGTAGACTGCACCAAGAAGTTAAGACCAGAACGAATACTATGGCTCTTGATTCCTTTGTCTGTAGAGGCAACATTTGGTAATCTCCGTTTACGGCCAAAGAAGCTATATACAAATCCATTCTGCTCGATAAACTTTTGGTTATCGTCAATCCACGCTTTGAGTTTGTGGAAAGTTTTGAAGTATTCGCTAATAACTTCTTGAGCCTCACCTTTGGTAAATAACTTACCAGAATCTTTAGTTACCTGCTCAGAAATCTTAGCAGGTCCAGCTCCGTACATAATACCGAATGTTACGGCTTTTGCAGCCTGACGCTTATCAGGATACAGGTCTACAACTTCTTCTACTGCGCAGGGCAGTTTAAATACTTTGTGAGCAATCGTACTGTGGAAGTTGCCTCCTGATCGGAATACTTCCATAAGAGCTTCATCTTTTGCAAGCACCGCAGCAACATATACTTCTGCGGTTGTTAAGTCCATTGCAACAATCTTATGTCCTGGAGCGGCCTTGATACATCCTTTTACGGCAGGATTGTCGCGAGGCAATTGTTGCATATTAAGTTTCCCGCTTGAAGAGAGACGGCCACTAGTAGTACCATGAAGATTAAATCCTGTGCGTAACCTAGAATCTTTATCAAGCTGTGGTATAATTTTATCGAGGTATGTGTTTTTAATTTTGGATTTCTGGCGTATATCCAGAATAAGTCCTGGTACGTCGGAGTCTTCTGAAAGTTCTTTGAGAACTTCTGCATCTGTTGATTCCGCGCCAGTTCCAGTTTTCTTACCAGTTGGCGAGAGACCCAAGTAATCAAACAAAAGACTACGAAGCTGCATAGTACTATTAGGATTAAAAGATTTTCCATTAATTTCTTCCCACTTACTAACTTTTGGATTTTCGTACAGCTTTGCAATCGCAACATCAATATCGTTCTGCATAGTCTCTTGAGCGTGTAATAGTCTCATGCGATTAAACGGTACGCCATTGTCCTGAATGTTGGTCAGGAACCGAGTGCCCGGGATTAGAATGTTCTCATATACCCAGCGCAAGTTTTTATTTTGTTTAATTTTTACAAACTTCTCGTAAATCAAGAAAGTACACAAGGCGTCCATCCCCGCGTAGAGTTTCATAATGTCAAATGGAATAAGATCCCATGTGAATTGCTCTTTCAAAATGCCATATTGTTTACGATAGTTCTGAATCCAATCATACATTGGCTTCTCATAGTCTCCGTAGGGAGTATACTGCATAGACAACTTTTTCAGGCCGTGAGTGCCTGGGTTCTCGTCAATTAAGTAGTGCAGAAGCATTGTGTCTTCAAAGCTAGGAAAACGGAAGTTAAAGTGATACTCGAAAAACGCCATATCGAATTTAGCATTATGGAATACTACCGTTTTCTTGTCAAATAATTCTTGTAATAGTGCTTCTGTCTCTTCGTCAAAGCACTCAGTGTTAATATATGCGCCTTTCTTATCGTCATATGCTAGGGAGATACCAAGCATATAGCCATCACGGGGATATAATCCTGTGGTTTCCGAGTCAAGAGCAATATAAGGTTTAGGAGCCTCAATCGCGCTTCTAATAAAGGCATTTGCTGTTGCTGTGTCTTCAATACCAAAAGCAATACTTTCATCAATCACCACGTCCTGTTTGTTATTGCAAATATAATCAATAATTGCAGCCTTGGCATTGTCCCAGGTCTTCTGTGCCTCCGGTTTAAAGGCAAGCATAGCAGGGTTAATAATTGGCAGATACTTCTCGTCTACTTTTTTACCCGCATACTCTGTGATAGAGTTTACGGTAGTATAAAACTTGAGAGGCTCGCTACCTACAACAATAATCCAGTCGTAATCATCAGTGTTAATTTGAATGTCTACGTCACGTTTTAATACTTTTTTCAGTGAAGCATCTGAAGTTAGCGAAAAGCGGTCAAACTCAAATGCATTGTCAAATTCACGTACAAAATCAGTTCTACTTGGTTTGGTTTCTATTAGAGCAACCTTTGGGCTCGTCATATGTACTCTCCTATGAGTATAATTGTTCTTTCAATCGTTTTACTTGCATATCGGACATTGCGCCCGCATCAGTTTCTTTGTTACCGTAGCGTATTCTACGGTGTTGTAGTCCCATTTCATCGCATAAGTTTGCGATAAGCTGGGCACCTTTGTCTCCGGCTTCGTCATTGTCGAGGAAGATATCAATGTGCTCAACCCCGCTCATTTGTAAGACTGATAACTTGTCTTCGGTTACGTTTTTTACTCCAAAGCAGCATACCGCATTAGTCAATCCTTTATCGTGTAAGTTAAGCATATCAAAGATGCCTTCTACTAGGATAACTGTACTATTAATCGGTTTAGCTACTGGGAATAAAGGCATTTTTACGCCCGTAGGGTAATTGAGATACTTAGGAGTACCGCCGCCTGTGTGCCTACCAATAAAGGCTACAATATCACCTGAAAGATCGCGTACAGGAAATACAAGACGGTTACTAAAAGCATTGCTTCCATCATCAGACTGTTCAGATACGAATGCCTCAAATTGGGCGTAGGTTTCTGGCTTAATATTTCTCCAATTGCCTTTATAAGGGCGGTACCCTTTAGGGAAAGGTAGTCCGACACTTTGCGCACGGACTGTTTGTATTTTTCTTTTAAGAAATTCACGTTTAAGTTGTAATGCATTTGGTTTCTGCCCGAAGTGTGTGTAGATGTTTCCCTTGAACTCGCAAGAGAAACAGTTAAAGATACCTGTGACCTGATCTACTCGCATACTTGGGTTTTTATCAGGGTGTGCAGGATTTAGGCACGAAATAACATAATCCGCGCCTTTAGGAATATATTGAATGTTTTTCTTTTTAAGTAATTCTTCAACTGTCATTCGTATCGCAACTTATATTCAATTTCAATTCTTAAAGATTCCATTCGTGTTACAGTCTCTAAGTCCATTAAGTGTCTATATCTACCTGCTTCATCGAGTACAGCGTCCGCACTTTCAAACTCATTCACGGCAAAATAATACTCTGCTTCTTCTAGCAGTGTGTTGATCCATACATTCATCGACCGATATCCTTTACATTGTCGCGAGAAATAACCTGGTAAGCGCCTTTGTTATACGCAGGGGCTACAGTAAAAGATTTAGAAATCTCGCGCTTGATCTCTGCGTCACGAGATACACTAGTATTAATAGATTTGATGTCAGCGGACGGATAGTTAGGCGTCTCGCGATAGTTAGAATATGTAGGCTTGTCTGCGCCACGAGTAACAGGACGATACTTGCTAGTGCTGCGCGATACTTTAGATTTGCGGCGACCAGAGTAGGTGTGAGACATTGAACCATGTACAATCATAAAAAAAACTCCCCTCATTCAAATATATACATATTATACATTAATGAGAGGAGTTTGTCAAGAACTATTTGCAGTTAGAGATCATCAATAGACTCGCCAGTCTTGTGGGATGACTCGTCACGTTCTTTTGGTGTCAATGCTGATTCAGGACCAATTCGTAACGATTCCCAATCTACCACTGAAGTGAAGTTGGTCATAGCTGCGTTACGCATTTTTACACAGTTAAAAGTAATACAATTATCTGAGTGATCCCAGGTTTCTAGTGCGAAGGCTGCGTCTGCAGCATCTAGAATTCCTTTTGCGAAGCGTGCTTCGCCGGTTGCATCAGTTTGGTAAGGAGAGAAGATAGGTACTTCATACTCCTGAGCCATAGACTTGAGTGCCTTACTTACTTCAATCTGTTCAGTCCAGTCATACTGTCCGCCTCGTGCGGGTTGGTTGGAACGGCGAACTTGGTTAATATAGTCCACAATGACAATACCGACATTCATCTGCTTGACTTTTTTGTCAAGCTCTGCTCTGATACGAGAGAGCGTGAGACCTGCATCATAAACTACGTCAACCTGTCTGTCTGGGAGAAGAACAGACTTGTTAGATAGATCATGATGCAGGCGCTCAAAGTCACGATGCTCGCGGTACTCTTTCATTAGTTCCTGACCATGCTGGAAGCGACCTGCCCACCAGCCAGCCACTTTTTCCCACTCCACAACTGAGAGATTTTTATTGCGGATTCGAGAAAAGGGCACTCCAGTAGCTACTGCACATATACGCTGTAGGGTCTGACGACTGTCCATTTCGATAGTGAAATAAACAGCAGACCGCCCTGACTCATACACATTGTGTGCAAGGTTGGCACAGGTAAGAGACTTACCTGCACCTCGTCTACCGCCTACAAGAATTAAATCTTTAGGCGAGAACTTGATGTTTTCATCAAAGTCACTATTGAGACCGAGAGCCACATATTTGGCTAGTTCATCTTCTGGCTCAAACAAGGGAATACGTTGCATACTCTCTTGTGGCTGCTCTAAGTCTACTTTTTCTTCGATGCCTAAGACAATCTCGTGCAACGCATTGACTGACTCTTCGGCATCTGCAAATAGTACGGTGTTCTCGATATAGTCTTCGAGATCATCCAAAATCTCCTTCTGAGCGTATTCATTCTTCAAGTACTCTAGCAGAGTCCAAGCATCAATACCGTGATCAGGAGTAGATTCAATAGCTAAAACTTTTTCCTTCGTGGTTTTGTCACGGATAGAAAGTTTTAGGTCTTCAAAGGAAGGGATCTTATGGTACTTATCTAAGTGCTTATCTATCTCGCCATGAACGCGATGATAAGACGAAGGCAAGTACGCCTTGCGAATATACGTCCAAGTGTCCGCATCTCCACAAACGATTACTTCCTTAATTAATGCACTAGATATGTTCAAAGTTCCCCCTCAATGACATAGAAAAGCCCCACAAAAAATGTGAGGCGTAAAGCTGACTTACTAAATTAAATTAGTTAGCGGCTTTTTCTTTTTTGTTAGCACCATCGTAGTCAGCAACACTGATACCACGACGAGTCAACATAGTTTTAACACCGCGAGCAGTTTTGCCGATAGCTTCTGCGATTTGCTCAACAGTCATTGAAGCAATGTTGTCCAGATCGGCCAAAGGATCAGACTTGCTAGTACCTTTGGTGTTTTCTTGACGAGGAATAGCATCAATGTCACCTGAACGCAACAAGCTCAGAGCTTTACCACGTACAGAGTTTACTGAGCGATCCAATGCTTCTGCGATTTGCTCAACGAAAGCACCATCATTAACCATCTTAACGAAAGTAGCTTCTTCAGCTTCGCTGTAGGTACGTGCAGCAACAACTTTCTCAGTTGGCTTAACGTGACCGGTCAATTCCATTGACAAGATTTTGCCTTGGATTGATTTAGCTGAGAATGCGCCGTCTTCAAAGTGACTAGCGATTTCAGCGTAAGTGTATTCACCGCTGTTGTCTTCTACGAAGGCAGCCAGAGTAGCTTCTTGAGCTTCAGTGAATGATTTGCCGCCTGCTTGTGAGGCCAGCTCTACATCGTAACCCATCTTACGCAGTTTGCTAGAAACTGAGCGAGGTGAGGTTTCGAGTTGGTCTGCTGCTTCTGCAACAGTTGCTTGTGAGACAGGTGACTCGTTGCCTACGAAAGAGGTGAGTTCAGCTGTACGTTCTTCGGTCCACTTAGGAAGTGCCATATTTAATTCTCCAATATTGAGTTAAGGTCTGTAACAATAATTACGCCAGCATCTCTGGCTTGTTTAGTTTTTGATGATTCTATACCACTCTCATTAACAAGAATAGTAACTTGCTTTGTGAGGCTACTTTTAACTTCGTAGCCTGCGTTAGTAAGTGCGGCTGTCGCTTCGGCTTTTGTCTTGAAGCTCTTCAATTTTCCGCTTATGCAGACAACGCCTTTGTTACTTACTTGTTTTGTAGCTTTGTTACTAAATTTGAAATCGAAAGGTAAACAACCATCGTAAAAGCAGTAAAAGTCATTCTCAAGCCATGCCATCAGGTTCTCTGTAGCTTTGGGGCCAATACCTGCAGCCTTGCAGTTGTCTCTAGTAATATCAGTTATATCTTTACAAATTGTAGACAACTTTTGTGACGCAGTTTTACCAATCAAAGGAATACTGAACCCTGGAAGAACATTTTCCAAGGGGGCTTTTACTGAGTTCTGGATTTCAGAAAGAAGTTTTTCTGCGAGCTTTTCAGAACCAAGCAATTCGGTTGCCGACTGTAGTGACAAAGAATAAATCTCGTCAATGTCGGTCAACCCCAACTTCTCGATAGAAGCTGGTCCAAGACCTTTGATTTTAAGAGTCTTGGCGAAGTGCTCAACCTTCTTGCTAGACTGAGCAGCACATGAAGTATTGCGGCAGTAAAGAAGATGGTTTTCCCACACGAGTAGCGATGAACACGCTGGACAATGTGTAGGCGGTGAAATTTGAAACATTTACTTACTTCTCCCAAAGTTGAGTATATATTATAATAGAGTCAGTTCAAAAAGTCAAGAACTATTTTTCAGTAGGTGACCTAAACATTTACACGACGTACAACACGAGGTATGATCTCGCCTGAACGTATGATTTCTACCGAACAACCCAACTCAAGGTTAAGTTCGCGAATGTACTCGATGTTGTGTAGAGTAGCCCGAGAGACAGTAGCGTCTCCCACCAATACTGGCTCCAGGATTGCTACAGGGCTTACGACCCCGCTCTTACCTACCTGCCACACAACATCGAGCAATTTAGTTACTACACCAGCCTTTTGTTCTTTCAAGGCGAAAGCACCACGAGGATGGTGAGCAGTGTAACCTAGCTCTGCAAAGCGTCCCATAGAGTCGATACGATATACTAAGCCATCCGTAGGATAGTTGTCAGCATTGAACTCATCGACAGTATTAAACCCTTCGAGATACAAGACACCCATAGCTTTAGACCAGTAGTCAAAAACCATGCCTTGAACGCCGTAGGCTACAAATGTAAGATTGGACATACGTGATTTAAACTCTTCCATATCTTTCAAGTTCAGAGAACCGGAAGCTACGTTACGAGCATTCTCAACTGTCTTTGGACAAACTACTTCGCCAGTAATTTGAACAGAGCCGGGTAGGCGAACAGCATTAGGTACTAATAAGCGAACCTTGTCTGTGATATCACGACCAACCTTACCGTCTCCTCTAGTCAGAGCTAGCGCAAGCTGTCCGTTTACATATAGTATCGAGATAGCAGCTCCGTCTAGTTTGGGAGTACAAACATATCCTGACAATGCTGGGGCATCGTCTAAGTTAAAGTATTTTTGCAAAGAGTACATTGGATATTTATGAGGAATACCATCAGTTACCTGATAGCCGACATTATTGAAGTTACACTGCTCCGCCAACATATCAAACTCTTCATCAGAGATGATAGGGTTGCCTTCGTAGTATGCCTTACTTGCCTTTTCTAAAAAATCCAAAGTTGTTCTCCCATTCAAAATACAAGTATATTATACAGTATATAGCAACTAAAGTCAAGAATTATTCAGAGTAAATGTCTAAAATAATGTCTTTGAAATATTGCTCTATAATCTCCTTACTTTCCGCTAGCGATATAATTTCCGTAAGCCCTATAAAGAGTTCACGAGAATTATGAAAGTCTATTGGAAAAGAGATACCGTCAGGCGTGGGTTTCCATTCCTCATCAAAGTCCATATAATACTTACGCAAGCCTAGATACTCTACTCCGCGAAAAGTAGATACAGTAAGCCGTACTTGCGTGTGTCGTACAGAATCTTCGTGAATTACTCTTTCAAATAACTCTGGTGCTTCATGCAGTTCCATTTCTTGCCCCCGTATTTTTCAATACGGCTGACAAAGGTACTACACTGGTAACATTCCTAGGCTTAATTAAGCGATAAGAGTCTGTATCCCAGCAGAAAAGCAACAAAGTATCATCAGATTCCTTCGCTCGATTCTTTTTTTGTTGAACATAAGGTGTACTAAAGTCTAACGTACAAACATTATACTTCAGCTTTTTACTATTTTCACTACGATAAGTAATAATAGCATCACCGTATTCTTCAACGATCTGTGTTAGTTCTTCTTTTTTCACAGTTGCTCCTTTGAAAGCAGGTTAGCAAAATCTTTTACTGTGCTGTCTTTACTAGGATGTGAGAAGAGACCCTTTGGTAGAGCAGGGGTCAGCTGCTTCCCTAAGGTAGCAGGGATTAGTTGTTGAGAGCGGTGATAACGGTAGTAAAGTATTGAGCAGCTTTACCAGTCAACTTGCCAAGAATTTCTTCATCAGCTTCTTGACCTGCATCTTGAATAGCTGCGGTGAGAGCTTCTACTGCTGCGGCTTTTGATACACGAGTGCCGCCTGTAGATGCTGCTTTAGTGGAAGAGCTACTACCAGAAGCTGCGACTTTCTTAACATATACGCCAGCCTTGGTTAGAATCATGCGAACACCATTAGGTGATTCTTCTACGTCTTCTGCGATTGCTTTGACGATTTCCATTGAGTTTTCGGGAGTAGGATTCTCCGCTTCGTACATTTCAATTACTTGCGCTTTCTTTTCGTCGGTCCAAGCCATTTTCTTTTTCCTTTTGTTGGGATTTTTGTATCCTGGGCAAGTGCCCAGGGTTTCGAGTTGTTGTCTATAAAATCGGTCGCCCATTGGTTTCCTCACTGAATATATGTATATTATACAGATTAGAGCAAGGAAAGTCAAGAACTTTTTTTCGCATTAACCTGCGAAAATGTATTTAAATGCTGCGGCAATAACTGTTAGCTTAAACACTAATTCAACCCACGCTTCTGCTATTTCCGCATCTTTTTTAGTTATCTTAATCATAGTTTTCTCAGGTCTACTCCATATTCTTTTAAGTGTTGTAAACTACCTAGATCATATGCTAGTGAATAGCCATAGAACCCAGGAATCCGTCTACGCATAAAGTCATCCTCGTCATCGTCTGACTTTGTCAGTACGTAGATTTTATATGCTTTACTACTATATTTCTTTTCGTAGTTGACATCTTGGTAACCTAGCTTTTCAGCCTGGTAATCTACTGACATCTCTGCTTCAATGATGCAAGGACGATGATATACTGCTGACCATGCAATTTCACCTTCTGTAAAACTTCCTGCTACACACTGCTCTGGCAGATAGTCAGGTTTCCAAGCATCATCTTCCAATACCCTAGATGGAATACCAACTCGCTCGATCACGGATTTCACGAATGCTAGGCTGCGATACGTAGCCTTCGAAATGTCTTGAAAGCTCTCGCCGTTCAGATAAGAAGTTACCATCTCGGCTATCTCTGTATTCGAGGCTGGTCTGCCACGAAGCTGGCTCTTGCGGAGTTTTACAAACGCCTTCCTCTCGTGGTATTCCTCGATGATCCTGTCCAAGCGGGTTGTATTGTACGCTATATTTAGCATCTCGCACGCTTGTTTTTTCGTAATCGGCGACTCCGCCGAAAGTAATTGTATAACTTTCTTGATATTGCTGTCGCTGAGATTCTCTCCGTCCCTCTTCTTCACACCACGCGCCATACCATTCGTCCTCTGTAATCTTTGCTAATAGTTCTTCTGCTTCTGCTTTTATCTGTTCTTCAGTCTCTATTTCGAGCTTGAAGAGAAGGCAGCAGATTGCATGAGCCAAGTGGGAATACCCTGTTTCGTTATCCCAACGCTCTCCATCCATATGAGAAAAAATATGCCGAAGAGCAGCACCGGTATATCTTTCTTGAAGTCTATCCAATTTACGCCAGTTTTGTTCGTCATATTTTTGTGCTCCGAATGTTAATACTTTTCCTACTTCCACCAATGCTTTAGGCGGTAATAAATGCAGACGAGGCTTTTCCCCATCAAACTTTTTACCTTCCATACTTTCTCCTTATTTCCAGAATATGATTATTATACTCGCAGTCGCTGTAAGTGTCAAGCACTTTTAACCACTCTAGGGCTTCTTTTTCTGTACGAAAGAAACGAGATACTAACTCTCTGTCCTCGGTTTCCCACCAAAAAATAAGTGCTGTACTTTTTAACGCCAGATTCGCTCTCCGCCCCATAGGTCCCTCTCTCTTTGCAAGGTTTCTGACTTTAAATTGGGAAAGCGAGAAAGATAATCCCTTAGAATAAAGTCTAGTTCGATAAGTGCATCAATTGGAAACCCCGCTCTGGATACTCTTCCTTGTGTAGGCTCAAACATAAACAGATCTTGCTCTAAGTAATCTACGAAGTCTTGCTCTCCATAATATAAATCTAACTTCTGGACTATATGAGGAAATTTTGAGTATACAATACTCTCCTTAATTCCAAGGTGTTTGTGCATCTTTAGAAATATCTCAAATAGTCCGTCGCCCATTACTCTATTTCATCTAATAAGTCAGCAATACTAGGAAAATGCGTGCTGATCACATCCCAGCACTTTTGTGCAACTTCTTGGTGTTCTAATTGTGTCCCATTGCCACAGCGAAGCTGGCAATAATGTATCCAAGAACGAAGAGTCCCAGCCATATACAATGTGGAAGGGGTATTACCTTCAGGAAGGATTGCTCGTGCTTGTTCTTTAGCCACTCCATTACTAAGTGCCCATTTATACGCGTCTTTCACCTGTCGATTGATATGAATTTGTTTCATACGCCACATCTCTGCGACCTCTCGTTCCGCAGGGTTTGTAGTATCATAGTCAATACTATTCTGACGATTCTTCGAATCTTGAAGTCTACAACTACGTAACTCAAACTCGTCGTCCACCTCTGCATAGCGTTGACTAAACTCTTGGAAAGAGAAGCTACGGTGGCGCAGAATCTGACGAGCAATGTCTCGTGTTGTTCTAATTTCAAGTGTCACTGATACCATCTCAAAAGGCGACCAGTGATTGTGTCGCATCAGATAAGCAAGCAAGCGAGGTGCTGTGTCATGCAAGTGCTGATTACTTGGATTTGATACTCTGGCAGCATAAGCTACTAGCTCTTCTGCGGTATGGCATCCAGTTGCAGCGGAAGGCTGCGATAAACTAACTAAGCTAACTTCTGACATTTAAATTCCTTATACATTTGCTAAAATAAATTGTGGAGAGGTGTACTCGTATGGATCGTACGGAGAGTTATCCTCTTTTCCAGCCTCAATAAACATATTTGTAATTGTACCATTTTCGGCAGTAAAAGCACAACGCCAGGAACGGTAGCCAAAGCCTAAGTTATCTTTATCTACTAGCATATTCATAGCTTCTGTAAAATGTCCACTACCGTCAGGAATTACTCCAATATACTCTAACTTGTTCTCTTTTGCCCACTTATTCATTACAAAGGAATCATTTACTGATACGCAGTAAATTTCATCAAAACCTTTTGCATAGAAGTCTGGGGCCATCTTTTCAAAATCGGGTAGCTGAAAGGTGCTACAAGTTGGCGTGAAAGCGCCGGGTAGGGAGAATACTAAAACTTTCTTGCCTCCAAATAAATCCCAAGTACTAACATCCTGCCAACGATAGGGATTGTCTCCTCCAATGCTTTCGTCTCGTACTCGTGTTCTAAAGATGACAGAAGGTACAATGCTAGGCACTGAATCTCTATAATTCGCTACTTCATGTTTAGCTGTAAAAATTTTCACTTTTTAGTAATCCTCGTTTCATAGTCTGCTAATTCTTCATCCCACCAGTCCGGTTTACCACGGAACTTCCACTCAGCAAAGGTACCTTTGTCAAGCATATAGTAGTTGCGGTATGACTGTATGGGCTGATCGTAATCTTTTAGTTCGTCAGGCATAGCAAGGCCGAAGGTAGTAAACCCTAGGCTTTCCATATGCTGAGGTGCGGGAAGTCGATTAATAACTTCCCAGAATGATTTGTGGTCTTTACCGTAGCGGTAGCGATACTCTTCTGCTAAAGCATGAGCATAGCAATGAGTCCACTCGAAATTATCAAGAGAGCTTCTGGCCCAAATAGTACTTGGGTGATTCTGCATAGTTGGTAGATATGGAACATAACGATCCTCCTGTGATAGTACCTTCTGATTTTTGCGATATACAGATAGTTCTGCATTTTCCTCTTTGTTAAGTTTGCGAGGAATAAAGCCGAACAGGTGGTCTATGATCACATTCGTACAGAGAATCTGTCCAGCTTCTAGTATCATTTTGACAATGTGCTTATCTACATGGTATTCTGCACATTTGTCAATATCTTCGTCTAAATAAAATAAATTCATACACTACTCCACAATTATTCATATATTATACAGCAAATAGCGAAGTAAGTCAAGAATTATCTTACACCCATCTCCTTTTTAAATATGAGTGCCGTAGCTTCATTCTCGAAATGGAATGTACACTCATATACATCGGTATAGCGTTTTCGAGTCCATTCATGATTTTCAATATTATATTTACACCAAGATATTGCTCTTGTTTCACAGTCGGTATGGACTGGAACTTCGATACCTGGCATCCATTTCATCTTGTAATCAAAACGCTCTTGTGGAGTCATTAAACTTCCTCTAGTCTTTTCATTAACCGATCAGCTCGTGCACCTACTTGACGAGCCCACAAAGAATCTAACCCTTCAGGAGCTGCTGCCGCATAGTCATGTGCTGCGATAATAGCATTGAAGTTTTTAAATTTACTTAAACGTGGGCGTCCAAGATTGAAGAGCATGTTAACCAGCACTTCTTGTACTTCACCAGGGAAAGCTTCCCATTCGTCTCCGTATAGTATAGCACACTCTGAGATTGCTGTATCAAGGTCTTTTTCAAAGCACTCTTTGACTCGTTCTTCTGATACTGGTGTTCCGACTGGCTGGCCGTGCTCTGGATCAGACTCCAATACCAAATGTCCCACGCCGAAGGTTGGGTAGCCAAGGTGATCTTCATAGATTTCATAAACTACACCTTCATCAATCTTTAATTGTTCAAAAACATTTTCTCTATTCACTTACATCTTCCTCTGTAGTAACTTTGCGATAGTACACTATTACTTCTTTCATTTCGCGTATGTATCGCTTCAGTTCTTGCATATTATATGCCATTAATTCATAATCTGATACTGACATTGCAAAGAAAGTTCCCTCACTTTGCTTATCAATTCTTTCTAGGAACTCTTCCAAATTTTTATTAGACACTACATACCAGTAGGGGTCTTTTAAGTCAATCGCTCTAGGCATCACTGGTTGAACAATGTTGCGAGGTACTGGCTTAGTTATTATCTCTACTACTGGTGGCGGCTCCTTGAACGGGTTCCAACTGCAGCCCGTTGTCAAGATCGTCAATGCCACGACTGTCGTTTTCAATACTATCGAATACATCTTTTGTACCTTTGTTTGCTCGCCTCTCTATCAGGCCAGGTTTTGCTGTCGCAAGCTTTGTTAGATTGTGCCGTTTGAATATATCAAGGTACGCATTCATCTCTTCTTGTATTTCGTTACTGCGTTTCTGTAATTCATTCAAACTTTGTGTTTGTAGGGCGAAGTCTTTTTGAAGGGATTCAATTGCTTCTTTCTGTTGAGTTGCTTGTAGTTCGTAAGCACTGTTGAGAGCTTTTAGCTCTGCGAGTTCGTTCTGTGTTGAAGTATAGTAGAAGTACCCAGATACTCCCATTGTACAAATTACTCCAATTAAGATTTGATTTAACATTTAAGTCTCCAAGATTGGGGACCCCGTAGAGTCCCCGCTCATATTACAGTTGCGCGAAAGACACAAAAGTGCCAAACATAAATGCGCTGAAAACCAAGATTTCTAAGAGTTTTGCTCTAATATCTTTTCTTAACGGGATCATGTGTGCTCCTATTCGATGCGTACTACTTTTGGTAGGTCTGCCTCAGGTACTACTTCATGCAAATCAATGCATAGCAGGCCACGTTCCATATAAGCTCGGTCAAGAATCACGTTTTCATTTACGCCAAAAGTTCTAGTGAAACACTTTCCACTCAATCCTTTATAGACATATTCCTCGCTGTCTGCAGCAGTTTGTTTATTCTTCCCTTCTACATTAAGGACTCCCTTATGTAGTTTGACTTCAATATCGCTCTTATTCCAGCCAGGTACTGCTAGCTCGATTCGATAACCGAACTCTCCGACCTTTAAAATATTGAATCTAGGGTAAGATCCGTCAAAAGCTGACATTAGATTGTGTTTATCGTTAATGAATCGGTCAAAACCAAGCATAACACGGTTTAGGTCTGCCATTTGTAATTTAGTCATAAAGTTTCTCCTTATTGATGACTTGCTGCCTTGCGGTCAGCCGATGCCTTTATCAGTACATCGTTACTTACTGGAGGTCGTCCTCCTCTTCTTCATAGTCTACCTCTAAAATACCTTGATCGATCATAAACTGAACAGTCTCTTGTATTCCTACTTTCTTACCGATAGCCCAAGCTGAGGCGCTAGCACCTATCATACAGAAGGTAAACATAGTGAACGCAGCATACATATCAATCATAAGAGGTAGTCCTTAAATCTTTGAAGTATTGTTTTAATTTGTGACTATATTATATCAAAATCACCCTCTCATGTCAAGAGTCAATTTTCTACAGACAAAGAAAAGCCCTCCGAAGAGGGCAGCGAGGGGATATGAGAAAATATAAGCAGGGCGAGCCCTGTGAGACTTACTATTGTTCTTATACTAACGAATACAAGCAGCTGGGGTATCGGCACGCTGCCTGCCGTCCCGCATGAGTCCTGCGGGAGAGGAGCTGTAGTTTTTAGGATAAAAAGAGCAAAAACCGGATACATTATAGCACCATCAACCCGTTGCGCCGTGGTATTCGCTACAGCAGTTACAGAGATACTAAAAATTATCGGCCGATTTTTTTTTAGTACTCAGGCAGAGTAGTTACCTATTGAAAAATGATTTTTACCTCAATTTCAATATTATATATTATACAGGATTCACCAACATTTGTCAACAACTTTTTTCAACGAAGGTCACTCGAAATTTAACTCTTGACTTTGGGGGTGTTATTGTCTATAATATATACATAATTTGGAGGAAAACTATGCAATCTATTTCAAACTTTGAGAAAGTCGGAGACTTTATGGAAGCATTTGGTCAAGAAGTCAAATGCGAGCCAGAATTTCCAGACATGAAAACTCAAGAACTACGCTACAATCTTATTATCGAAGAAGTCCGCGAACTTGCTGACGGTATCACAAATAAAGATATCGTAGAAGTTGCTGATGCACTTACTGATATTCTCTATGTTGTATATGGTGCTGGTCATGCTTTTGGCATTGACCTTGATGAATGTTTCGAAGAAGTACATAATTCAAATATGAGTAAGCTGGGTGATAATGGTCGCCCTATATACCGTGAAGACGGTAAAGTAATGAAAGGCCCAAATTACTTTGAGCCTAACCTAAAAGCAGTAATCTCTTTCTAGTGAGTGATATCTTCACTCTCGTCGAATAAGTTACTTGTTTGTACTACGATTCCAATGGATGCGCAGAAATCTATAAAACTTGATATAATATCATCCGTTTCGGTAGACCTACAAGTAACTTCTACTCTCTTAACATCGTCATAGTCTTCTGTTGTTTCTCTATAGCTAAAATTGATTTCAAACTTATTCATGCTCATCCTTATACGTAACTTTCATTAGTTTTTCGTATTCTGCTTGGTCGGCGCTGCCAACAAGATTATTAAATAACGCACGCTGGCCTGGGTCCAAGTTCCAAGGGAAACTCAGATAACAGTCAGCGCAGTATTTCATGTTCAAAGAAGTAAAAAGAGCTAAGGTGCTACTTTTGCACCTTGGACATTGCTTTGTACTCACAAGCATACTCCTCTATTACAAGGACACATTTAGCCTCCTCTCTCATTAACATTTTCATACCTTCAATACGGCCTTTCTCAACTCCTGCATCTCTGCCATCGTTATAGGAAAGGAAGGAAGCACCCGCTATTATACCTAAAGTAATAAACCACATTACCAACTTAGTAACTATTGCCTCTTCTTTTGCTTCTTGTTTAGTCATCTACCTTGACCCCGCCGTTACCATCATGATTAAAGTTTACATTCCGCTCATACTCTTCTAAAAGAGCTTTTGCCTTTTCTAAGTCTAAGTTTACTCTTGTAAGCTCTTCTGCAAGCTCTTCCACTCTGTTTTCTAGGTATTTCCAGTAGCTGCCAGAAGTTACTTCGTTCACCAGTGTCTCCATACATTTGCCATGATGTGCAGCTCACACAAGATGGTCATTACTATTAATAGTGTTCTTATAAAGGCGACTCTATCGGCTTCTCCTTTTTCGGAAGAAGCCTTCTCGCCTATAGCCTTAGCCCAAAGTCGCCACATAGTCTTGTACACAGGGCAACCCCGCTCCGAGGTACATCATGTTACCTTCTACATTTACAAATGTTTGTGGTACACTACGGAAAGTCTGATTCGCAACTTTCTGATAGTACATCTGGTCTTCTGTATCCATCTCGTACAAATCCAAGTAAGTGAACTTCTTACCTTTACCTTCCAGATAGTTTTTTACCTGTCCACAAACTCCGCACCCTGGTGCACCTACGATTACAAATACCATTAATTAATTACCTCTACTTTAAAGCCTTCTGCGAGTTTTTCCGCAGGGATTTTACAATTATGTGTTAAAAAGAACTCAAAACGCTCTGAATCTTCGAACACGGTTTTACGAACCTCACGAGGAAATCCATATTCTTCGAAACCAGAAATATTAATGGTATATGTGAGTTTACCAAAAACATTATCATAGTTTGCCTTGTATTTCTCTGAAGTACGGCTTACTAGCTCATCTCCAGTTACATCATTTTTAGTCGCCATCTTTCTTATGAAACTCCAATAGTAAAAATACTGCAATTGCTCCTGTAATTATTAGTACCGTGTCGTGAAATAGCTCTAGTCCCATGGTGGTTTGTCATCCTCCTGCTTTTGCAGCTTAGCGATACTACCGCTGATTTCTAACATCTTCAGTTCCATATCCTGCATCTGAAGCGTCAACTCTGTTACTTTGTCAATACATCTTTGAATCGCTTCTGCTGCATTCATATGTTCCAACCTCTCTTTCTTAAATAATATACTTGACTTCGAATACTGTCCCAGCTTCGCCCAGGTAGTCGCTCACAGATAGATTCTCCTTCATCTGCATAGTATTCCTCTAATATCGCACGTTCTTCACGAGACCAACCTCGCGACCCCGCTCCGATTTTGCTACGTTTATTCAGAATAGATTTGCGACTACGGTGAGGAAGCTCTGCACACATTTGGTCTATTGTGCGACTACTTTTGAGTATTCGAATCTCCTCTGGTTTCCATAGCATCTATATCTTTTCCTGCACTTTTAAAAGCGTACCTGATTAACATATCTTCCACATATTGGTGGACGTAATCAATATTTAGATCTGAAGGCTCTCGATTCTGAAAGCATTCATGTTGCATATTCCACCACATATCTGGGTTTATTTCCATTTCCATTAACATTACGTCAATCTTCCAGATTTTGGCTCGAATTTGTTCAATCTTCGTGTTCATCGGCCATCGACGTAGGTCTGCGACTAAAGTTTACAACTTCTCTGTTGAAGAGGTTTACCAGTTCTTGTTCCCGCTCAACCCCGCTTATTTTTCGGTATAAACGGTTCTCTTCTGAGACTGCCTCAAAGCTACGAAAGCATTTTTCAAATCGCATATCGTATACTTCCTGTAGTCCAAGAAGAATATTCATAATCGCATCTGTATGTGTAGCACTTAAATCTCTAAACTCAGAGCTGTCGCCAATGCGCTCATACAACAACTTCAAATCATCAGTTACGTGCCAGCAGCTTAGAATGTCTTGTTCCAAATCAAAAATTTTACTCATGTTTTACCCCTTTGTCACGTCGTAGTCATTCAGACGTTCCAACAGATTCTTTGCTCGTTTAACATAATCGTTTCGTTGTACGATAATCTTCTCAACACTCATTTCAGTCCAGTCATTTGCAATGTAGTGGATGAAATCGTACATATCCTCGTAGTCATTATTCATAGCAACGAGGACTTCATCGTCAAGTAGAGGACAATCGCTACTCAAAGCAGACTGCGCTTCCTCTACCATGCGTTTCCAATCTTCTAGTAGGTAGTCTTTCATTAGCCTTCTCTTTCTATATTCCAAAGACAGCGTTTTTCCTTAACTTCGGTAGTATCATTCCATGATTCGATTAAATTAACAATAAATTTTCTAAAGATACACATAGGACTTACAAACTCAGTCCTGAGAGGGCACTCAATACAGACGACCACACCGTATTGCATTTTCGCCTATTTGTACTTCTTCGAGAGGTATGGCAGCCACTTTGCTGCGTGGTCTTCTGCGTACTCGCTGAACCTTGCCACGCCTTACGCAACTATTTATCTCTAATCTTCCAACTACGCAACCTATGACTTAGTTCACGTTCAAAGTTTATCATAACATCTGAACACTCTTCGCAGAAATGTAAACGGTCTTCGTGCTTTGTACCTTCAGCAATAATAATTGAACAACCGTTACAAAGTAACGCACCACGACCACCGTTTAATTTAATCTCTGCGTATTTCATTCTATTCCTAACTCTTGTGCTTGCTTTGCCAGTTCATCTAATGCTTCTTGTGGTGTAAGGTCTTCAACTTCGCTTTGTAACTCCGCAAGTTCAGCCTTCAGACGCTTACGCTCTTTCGACAACTCCATAGCAAGATTCCGAGCCCTCGTTTGTGACGAAGCCTCCTTATATTCTTCTTGTGTTGTCGTATCATCTAATTCCATGTCTTCAATCCCAAAGTGCTTCATAATATTTTCCGAAGAGACGGAACCCATTACTCATCCTTTCATGATGCTTTTTTCTACCTTCATCGTCAGCCCATTCAAAGTGACCGCTAAGAGGTTTACCCTCTTCTCCGTCAATATACGGACCATAGTAATCGCTTTCCCAATCATCTCTGCACTTTTGTTCGAATGCCCAGATCATTTCATCCATGATCCATTCCCAACGCTTGTGCCAGTTTTCGTCTATATCCCAATCATTTTCAGTAGCAGGCGCAGATGTGCTACGAAGTTCTTCTGGAACATCTTTATCTTCAGTTTCAGGAGAGCCGTGCTTTGTCTCTTTAAGTTGCTTGAGCATGGGCAGAATGATAGGTGCAAGAGTGTGATCCATAGACCAAGTATCATACTTATCAATACGAATCTTCATCTTCTGACCAGAGATCCTGTCAAGAATTAGATTGATAGAATGATTGTATACCCACTGAAGTGTATCTTCAAGTTTGCGAAGAAATGCTTCACGCATAGGTTCGTGCTTATGAATCATCCCTTTTTGGCCATACTCAGGCCAGTCCCAACCATACTTTTTATTCATATGCTTGTCGTGGACATAACTTACCCAGCGATTACGATAAGGTCCGATGTATACTTTCATCTTACTTTCCTTCCATCACGAACATCTTCAATGTGAATAGGCGTGAAGTCGATTTGCTCAACACACACGCACTTGTGGTTCTCAGTAGGACTTGGGTTCTGGTGAATGTGACCATGCACGTTCAATGGCTGACCAGGGAAGTTCCTAAAGCGACCTTCATACATAATAGTATTATGAACTGGCACGTGTGTCAAGAGCATTCCGTGTTCTGGAAACATTCTCCACATCATAATTTTTTGAAACAGTTCGTGCTGTGCAATCCATTTGATATCGTCATGGTTGCCTACAATAAGACGTTTTGCACCATGCAGTTTCTTGAAGTTCTTGAGAAACTTATCTTTGTCACCAAAGAACAAGTCACCCAAGTGATACACAATATCGCCTGGTTTCACATAACGATTCCACTGCGTAATCATGTATTCATCCATCTGGTCTACGGTATCGAACAGTTTACCTCGAATGAGATTGCCATCAGCGTCTTTGAATTTCAGAATGTTTTCGTGACCAAAGTGCGTGTCGCTGATTAGCCAGATGTCTCTACTCATATTTAATTGCCTCATCACAAGGGTGTTGTTGATCCCAATCCCAATAGCCTAGACACTTACCATCTTCGTCATGCTCTGTGTATTCTTTACACTTGGGACACCATGCCTCGCCTTTTGTTTCTTCGTCTGCTTCGTCAATCTTTTTAGTAATATCAGCAAGAAGATTGTCAACAGTGGTCGTAATAGATTCGTGTCTTGACCAGCCACCAACGTCATACCCACCAAACTCTACATAGACTTCATCGCCGTAGGTTGGAAAACTGATATGCACACTGTAAGAACTAGTCTTCGAACAACCAGTTCTTTCCTTAAACGACTGGAATCGTTTAATCTGGTCAATCAACTCTTGCATATATCTCCATCCTTTAACCATTCTAAAACAATGCGGTCAACCATTTCATCGTCCATATCAACTTCAAATGAAATTTGAACATCTCCCATCTTATACTAAAGTAAACACTTTTTTCACTTATTTTTTGAAAAAGTGCACTCGCACGACGCACTCTCTCAAGATTGATTCCAAGATGTTGACTGCTTGGTCATTTCCAAACTTTTCATCCAAAGCATCAAACATCGAATCCCAATCAGAAGCATCCACTTCATCTCCAAACTCATCAACCAACTCATGAGTCTCGATCATGTCATTCAACTCTGAAGTCAAGTCGTCAAAATTGACCCATTCAGAAGCAACAATTGAGTTTTTCAAAATCATCAAATCATCAAAGTTCATTTCATTTTTCTCCATTGGTTTTTTAACTGTATAGGTATATGATACACTCACATCCCACTCCGTCCTACTTTCTCTTTACGGTATATCGCTGTAGTGTTTATCCCCATGTGAGGGCAAACTAGAATAATGTCAGGCAGTCCATGCTCATCATGTTCACCGCCTTCTCCACAGATAAAGTATGAACCTGATCTCTCACTAGAATGAAACCATATCTTTTTAAGTTTCTCAAAGCTTCCGATCTGTTTATCTGTTATTTCTTTCACCTCTTACTCTCCTATTCCAGTAGCCCCAACCCCATTTGTTGCGAGGGAAAGTAACCATTTCAAATTTGCCATATTTGCAGTTGAGTGACCCCGGACGACCCCGCCAACCGATGACTATACTCATCTTGTACTGGTCAGCTTTTGTCATCGCTTGCTTTAGTTTCCACTCAAGTCTCATCACTCAACTCCTACGTAGATCCCAGTCTCGTTAGAACGAATACGTTTCACAAACAAAGGTGAATCGCCCTTCTTTCCACCAAGGATCTCATCCCAATAAATTTTACTACCAACGGCAACATACGGTCCACCTGGAGGGTCAAACATACCTAAGTCATTCAAGTCCATTTCAGACTGACCTTCACGACCACCGAATCGCATATAAGCAGCAGCACCTTCTTCCATACAGAATCGATATGTGTTATCATCCACTTTGTCGAACCAGTATTCTTTACCGTATCTATTTTTCATCTTTCACCCACTTATTACCAAAACAAAGATACTGCATCTTCCGCCAAAACCAGTTTGGCTCTTGACCTTTCACTGGTCGCCAAGAGATACCTTGACCATTCGAACCAAACAAATGACATTGCCATTCTGAGTATTCAAGCGGTTTAATCGTTGTAAATTTCTGCGCATCAGTCATCACTCA
>Ga0209962_1000135_pt1 | contig 24023 bp, 27 predicted proteins | sample SalPonA_C_H2O_MG_FD_185722 | JGI IMG/M metagenome (GOLD analysis project Ga0209962, IMG submission 185722) | Water microbial communities from South San Francisco under conditions of wetland restoration - Salt Pond MetaG R2A_C_H2O_MG (SPAdes)... | ecosystem: Environmental > Aquatic > Non-marine... | reverse complement strand
AATATTCCCTTCTGCGTCATCTAGTCGTGCGTCAATCTCTAGCTTGTTCTGAGCAATAACCGAGTTTGCATCAAGGATTAAAGTGTTGGCCTCGGTAATATCGGCTTCATTCGTTCCGACTCTTGCAGATAAAGTCGTTATGTCACTAGCCAAAGCTAGGGTTTCGTTTGCTCTGACGATTTGCTCGCTGACAAGATCGGCTAAATTTTGATCAATTGACGCCTGTAACTCCAATCTTGCAGATGCCTCTGCGTTTCTTAAATCATCAACGTCAGCACTGATCTGGAACTGAGCAAAAGCAATATCCTCTCTTAATCCTTTGCGGTCATTGTATGCGTTTAAAACAGACTCTAAAGAATTGTATTCAGCAACATCAACTCGCTCTGTCAGCCTTCTAACGTCTTTAACCGTCAATGCGATATTAGCGCCATCAATAGAAGTAATGGCAATCTCTGCGTCTGTTACTCGGTCTTCTATCGCGTCAAATTGTGCAGTTGTGGCCTTGAGGATTATTTCACCCTGAAGTACATCAATCTCACCCTCGGCAGTAGTCAATCTGCCTTCTGCGCCATCGAACTCAGTCTGATTTACCTTGAGAAGTATTGCCGCCTCTGCGCCATCTATGTCAATTTCAGCTTGCGATACTCGTGCATAAAGATCGGTCAAATCAGCAACTTGTGAAGGATCGAAATTGGCACTAGCAATGGCTTGATCTACATAAGTAGTCGAGGCTTTTAAATTAATATTTGCCTCTGCACCATCCAATCTAATCTCGGCCAAATCCAAGCGTGAATCTGTAGCACCTTTGTACGTCTCAAATCCATATATATAGACTTCGCCAGTGCTAGGGTTTGTTGTTATCCCTGCATCTATTAAATTCTTAGCGTTTTGGTGCGCTAGTAAAGCATCCGATAGAATCAAGTCGGCCTGTGTTAGCGTTTCATCTCGTATGAATGCAACGTCATTCTCTACAATGCTTAAATCTGTAGTATCTGCCTTTAAGGATAGATCAGCCGCCACATCTGCCGTGTTTGCCTTTAATGCTATGGCGTCATATACATCACCAATGTCTGCGTTGTAATCAATCGTCTGAACTGCGTCATTAATCTTGTCTTGTAGATCAGTGACAAAGAAATCTATATCAATGACAGGCTGTGCAGAATCGAAGTCATTAGCATTAAGTACTGCGGCTGTTCCACTAACACTAGAAGTCGCAGCAGAAATATTGCCTGTAAAGTCTACCGACTTCAGCCAGAAAAAGCGTGTATCTCCACCGTTAAGACCTGACAGAACAAAACTCTCACCGTCAATCAAAGCAGAAGGATACAGAGGTATTTCATCAACAGTGTTGACATACACTCTAACGTGCTTGAAATCTAAGTCAGTAGGATTGTCCCAAGTTAAAGTAATAGACTTGATGCCACCAACAGCCGACAAATTAGTCGGTGCATCTGGTGCGATCATATCCTCTGAGACATAAGGACGATCATTATCGGCTACGTCTACCCAAGCCGACTTAACGCCCAATGAGTTGATTGATCTAACGCCGACATCGTAAGTGCCTGTCTTGATGCCCTCGATCAATACCGACTCGCCGTGACTTATTAAATACTCAAATGACTCACTAGTCGTCAGCTTATATCTAATCTCGTACTCAGATACGAAAGCATCATTAGCCGCTGTCCAAGTAACACGCAAAGTCGGAAGGTTTGTACCGTCAGCAAGGATGTTAGACGCGCTGCTCGCTGCAACAGCATCTGGAGCTACAATGATAAAAGGATCAGGTAGTTCTGTGTCAGGATACTCGCGTTCTTCGTTTGCAGGGTCGTAAGCGTAGATAGACGAGTTGTACTCAATCATCGTCAAGTTGACAGTGCCGTCATTCTCGATAGACACAGACTCAACTTGGAAAGGCTTAGCTGTCCATGCGGGTGTTGGGTGAGTGATGCTAACAACATCACCTACAACAAGATCCATTGCCTCAGATGTACAGCGGACGCTTACACCAATGTCATCGCGTGAGCGTAAGCAGAAGATACGCGCAAGATCGCGAGCTGCGTAGTAGTCCGTAACGAAGTCTAGATTTACGTCATCTTTTAGTACAGTACCCAAATCTTCAGTGACAAACTGTTGGTGTAGCTCGGCCTCTGTTAAGAAACCACCCGAACCATCAGAAAAAGACGTTTCGTTGCTCGATGATGGGTCAGGCCAGAACGCCGAATCGACGTTATAGTCTAACTTGGCATTCGGGAATTTAATTTCTACTAGGTTAAAGCGCTGATCTTTTTGACCGCCACTAATGTCGATACCGCCGATAATGTTATCTGCGTCGATTGTCATTACAGGCGAAGCGGCCTGATCAATAAGCAACCCATATTGACCGTCGCGATAAGGTAAGAAGCCACGGCAAGCCATCAATACCTTTTCTACGTTATTAAATAGCTCGTCGTCAGTGTCTATCGCTGCGTTAAGTGCGAAGAGCTTTTGTGTCGTAGGCGAACCGGAGTAGGGCGTGACAGTAAAGTTGTCGATGTCATTCGCCGCTTGGATAAATGCGGCTTCGTCGATAGAGTCAGCAGGTAAACCTTTACCGTAGCGCTCGTTAAGTAAGTAGTCACGCAAGCACAACGCCGCGTTATCAGACCACGCGGTAGTTGTAGTGCGAGGATCGTAGACTTTCTTACCTTTAACTAACGCCGAAATGTCGGGGATACCTTGGAAGGCTTCTTCGTTCCAACGTAGTCGGATGGCTAAGTAAGCAAAACCAGATAGTTTGTGGTTAGATGTCCAGCTGGGCGCTTCTTGCAGTACCGAACTCGCCGCTTGTGCGTCTGTACCATAGTGGCGCTCGATGATAATTTCACTATCTGACCCAAGCGTCGTTACGCCGTTCAGCGTGATAGCGATCTGGCTGAAATACGTCTGGTACTTGCTGATCGGCTTGTCGTCGATCCAGATGTCGTCGATGCTTTCTACTTCGCCCTCAGATAGGACGATAGCCATGTAAAGTTCTTTGTTGTGCTTGTCGCCGCTGAAATAGGGCTTAGTTTCTACGAATACACGAGTACCGCCAGTGCGACGAGTACCGTAAATAACAGGGACGCTTTCGATAGTCGATTCTTTGGTGTAAAGAATACCCGCCATATCTTCAGCAGCGCGTTTAGCTGCCTTTTGCGCTCGCTTAGCTTGGTAGTAACCAGCTGCTGCAATACCAATCGCTAAATAAACCAACCAAGGTGCGACCATTATTTACGTCCCCATTTAATTTCTTTTACTGTAGTAGAAGAGAAGTCCATACCACGGTCATTCGGGAAAAACGCATTTTGCGAGTTAGCATTAGTCTTTCTTCCCGAAGTCTTCTCAAAGTCTGTCCAGTGACTCGCGATTTCTACGCTGACGGAGCTTGTTGTCGAACTGTCAGAAATAGAGAACCCAACAATAATGCCATCAAACACCATAAACGGTAAGCCAATAATAGCATTATTTTCGTCTAGTACAGCTCGCCAAGCTCTAAATCTTCGGCCTATTTGACTAGACCCCAATAAGATAGACACATAAGACTGATCAACACCAGAAAGCTCGATGCTAAATTTGTTGCCTCTTAGCGCGCTAGTCTCGCTAATGTTGTCGAAGTTTATTAAGTGGGAGCTGGGGGTGAAAGTACCTAGCGTCACAGACGTTACACTCGTGCCGTAATCAGTGATTCTAAGTACCGAAGAGAAGTCGAAGCGCATTAGGTTGGCGATGCGGAATGAATCCCCCGCCAAAGCAGCCTTTACCGAAGAATTTATGCCGCGCGACATATCAGAGTACCTCTATAATATCTATCTCGAAGTCTACCAGATTATTGACGCCAATAGCATATTCTTGAACAGGGCCGTCTAAACGGCAAGTAACTGTTTGATTTACCGAAGGATTTTCAGGATCGGGTAAGCTAATAGTGAACGTATTTAGCGCACCTTCAAGAGTGTCGAGAAACGTGTAGATAGGGTCGAACTCAGCTCTAGTCATCGTGGGCCAGCTTATACGCCAGCGCCGTCTCGATGCGCCTAAAGAACGGACTTGTACACGCCCGTTTATTGACTCGCTAGACAGTTGGTAGTGACGCTTACTAACGCTAACAGAAGCATAAAGTGGTGTGAGTGGAAAAGCTGCCATTATACTACGCCTCGCTTACCTGCGTTATTCATTGCTCTATTGACCATGCTGACGATCATGCCTTGGCGCTCAGCGAGTAACTGATCTACGCCTCGTGCATCTACCGCGCTAATGTTGAAGTTTACATTAACGGGTTGTGATGTGCCTTGGCCCTTGTGGTGGTCGATAATGGTTTCATTTGGATGGACGGTAGCCATGAAACCACCTTTTCCGTCGATACCACCTGATCTTACACCAAAACCAGTATAACCGCCGCCCTCAAACGATCCTGTTTGCGCCATCATAGCTGCGAAGCCTGTGGTAGCGGCAATTGCACCTTGAGCGGGTACTGCGTTAGTACCTAATGTCGCCAACGATGCTAAAGCAGCAGCTGGGGCCCATTGAGTTGCAACAATAGAAGAAGTAGCGGTGTTCTCAGCTAACATAGCAGCTCTCATCGTGCTATCAATAGCTTTCATCATCAATTTCTGTTTGACGTACTCTACGCCCATTTGCACAAGGCTTTGGATCACAGCTTGCGTGATTGTCGTGCCAATAGCACTAAACGCATCTTTAAGTGAGCCGCCATTCATAATTAAATTGGTTAGCGCTTGTGTACCTGCTTGCTCTAACGTCTTAAAGCCTCCGATCAACTTGAGCTGCTCGTCTAGTTGTTTCTCGGCTTGGGCGGTGGCGTACTCACGCAGACGCTCGCGCGCAGCGATTTCGTTATCAATCTGCGCCATGACCGCTTCTTCTTCCTCTTGGCGCTTCTTCTCTTTGAAGTCCGCTAAGAAGGTGATCGCATTAAGTTCGCGATTCAAGCCGTCCATTGTGTTTTGTTCGTCTTTGAGTCTGGCCTTCTCTTTATCGGCGGCTGACTCTTTTTGCCACTTAGAGTATTCGTGCTTGAGCTTCAGAATAGCGTTTATTTCTTTCTCGACTTGCGCTTCGTCCTTGCTCGCTTGCTTGTCTTTATTCTCCGCCGCTTCTCTATCTAAACGGGCTATTTCTTCTTTTAAATTAATAACAGCGTCGAGTTCAGCTAAAGTCCTCTCTTCGTCTGCTAAGCGTTTCTTTTCGTTTTCGGCTTGTTTCTGCGTATCGTTTAGCTCTTTGTACGCTTGTGACTCTGCGTTAATGCCTTGCGCGTTCAGTTTAGATATTTCAAGCAGTTTTTCTTTATCGGCAATAAGCGTTTGCTCGATGGCGGCACTGTCGGTAATAACCCGCTCATACCTTTTAATTTCTTCTGCCGTCAAAGCTACACGAGCGGCTTGATCTGCATACCCTTGGATAGAGGAGTTAAGCCCTAGTTTTATAGCGCGGGATAATGCCGCTTGCGCGTTATAGTGCTTGGCTAACGCTTCACTAGCTTCATCCACCGAACTCGACATTGTTTTGAATGCCTTTTCGTTCTCTTCGATGCGCTCTTGTATTCTATTGGCGTTGAAAATCCGCTGTTCCGCGTTTAAATTGTAAAGTTCCTCGTAAGATTCTTTAGTCTTCGATCTAAGATCTTCTAACGCATCCGTAGCATCTTCCGCGCCGTCAACAAGTAGCGTAGATAGCGCCGCTGCGACCGCAATAACCGCACCGATCATTGCGCCATGCGGCCCCATGATAGAAGCGATCTGCGAACCCTGTTGACCTAAGATAATCATCGCGTTCGTGCCCATTTGAGCCTGAACTGCTATATCCTGAAATTGGTGTCCCATCTGTCCAGCCATGCCGCGAAGTTGACGCATCTGCTGGTTTACAGCGCTTTGCGCCATCGCTTGCTCGCGCGCTACCTTAGTTGATAGCTGCATCTGCCTAATAGCTCTAACCTCAGCGCGGGTAGCACCTTCGCGAAGTAGTTTGCGTCGGACTAAAACGTCGTTGCCTAGTCGAGCGGCGCGCAGCGAGTCTTGTTCAGCAATTACTATATTTCTTAGCGACTGTTGACGCATTTTCTCCGCTCTAGCCGCTTTTTCCGTCTCTATCTCTTGTTTGCGGGTAGCTTCGGTAGCAACTTTCTGCGCTTTGGCTAGGTTTTGATTGCTCGCAATAGCTTCTAGTTGTTCGGTTGTCGCCCCAGCCAGTTTAGCGCGATAAAGCTCTGCTGCGTCCGCACCTTCGACAAGGGCGACACGTTGTAGCTCTATCTGATCGTTAAGACGCTTAACGGCTTCGGCTTGTTTCTTTTGCTCAGCTTCTGCTGCGCGCGCTTGGTCAACAGCCAACTTCTGCTGCGTAATTTCATCACGCTTAGATTGGATAAACTTCTGGTAGGTATCTATCGCTTTGAGTTGAGCGTCAGTCGCGCCTTTTCGGGCGGCTTGCTCTCTGCGTAAAGCATCAGCGCCCATCGAGAGCGCTTTTGCTTCTTCTTTCAGTGCTTTGACAAATTTAAGATTCGCATCTTTGGCCCGTTGAACTGCCCTAGAGTGCTCAGCTAACGGCCCCGCTGTTTCGTCGTCCATCCGTAGACTTAGAACGACTGTTTCTTCTCCTAAACTTGCCATTGTTTTTCTGCCTCTCAGCTTTAATCTTCAGATATGTAAACCAGTGGTTGTACTCATCCACCGTCATATTTAAAACCGTGGAAAGAGGCTGACCAAGGTGTTCCGCTAACTGAAACATAGCATAAACTTCAGTAGGATCACCTTGATCATCGGTTAGTTTTTTTCGCGCGCCTCTTCTGAATCAGATTCGACGTGAAGTACGAATGTCGCTAACTTAGATATAATATCAGGGTCTACACTTGTGCGTAGTTTATGCTTGTCGGTTAAAGTGAAAACAGGCTCACCTTTGGCGTCAACCAGACCGAAAATACAGGCATAAACCATATAATCAGTTGTGTCACCGTCTGCACGAGCTAACCACTTGGCTTTGTCGTCCAGCGTTAAGTTTTTAGTGTAGAGCACAACGTCCCATTCAGGGACGTTGAGTTCTCTACGAGCCTTTGAGTCAAAATGTGATACCGCCTTATCTATTAATGACATAAAGTCTCCTTAATTACGGTGGGGTAGGAACAGATGAGATAACAAGCGCGCCAGTACCCGTAACACTGAACGAAGCCTCAATAAGACCATCGTAAGATGAGCTTTGGCTTACAGAGTTTACAATAGCTGTGCCTGTATAAGTGGCGTTACCACTGCTGTTGCCTTCTGGGAAGAAAACGATAGCTACAGAAGCGCCAACATCCAAAGCATTTTGAGCTGCATCATCGGCATCCCAATAAGCGTTGAAAGAAGCCGTCCAAGATTTCTGAGTAGCTTGGTTAGTCATCCATGAGTCACCCATAGACGCTGAAGCTACAACTTCAGAAGTTTGTTCGATCGAATAATCGCGAATTTCGGCGACTGCTACCGCACCAACGTGAACAACGCCGCCATTACCTAGTATTGCCATTTTACATCTCCTGCGCTACAACGGCGCGTTAGTTAACTATGGGCGAGCCTTCGGCTGTCATATAAGTGACCTCAACGGTCATTACACCAACCGCCACTGGTTGATCGCCATCACCAGAGTACTGAGCATTAAAGCCAGTGACTAGAACATCGTGGGCATGGCCGCCGCACGTTATATCACTCGCTAACGCTGCTTCGATTTCAGCGCTGATAGAATCAAGCTGAGAATCATAATTTGTCGTGCCTTTAACGTAAATTTCGATATTTACGCTTAGTGTTCTTCGCTGCGTTCTTGGTTGCCTTTGTGTAGCAACATTAATCCGCTCGCTTTCAGTATATATCAACAGGCAAGGAAGGCGAGGCGCGGCAACAGGATATACTCTATTGGCGTAAACCCGTCCAGCTGTCTCAGACAGTCCAGTAATGGTTGTCTTGATGTTATCGCGTATTGCCTGTCTCAAGTGAGCCATTATACAGCCTCAAGCATTAAGTTAGTCATACCTGTACCGTCAGGCATCACGATAACGACCGTAAAGTCATTACCTTGGTACGTTAATACATCGCCTTCTTCAGCGTCGGGTATGTCTTCTGTGCGGCAGGTAAACTGAGGTTGCTGAAGTGCGAAACCCATTGTACCGCCAGCGCTAACTTCTTGATAATCATTGTAAAAGATACCGACGACATTAGAACTGCCGCCAGACAAAGGCGAGTATGTGACAGATTCGCCAAAGTCCGACAAGAAAATTAGGCGATCATCGGCACTTTCAACGGCCATAACTAATCAGCCTTTTTCGTAGACTTACGAGTGCGTGGCTTAGTGTCTGACTCAAGTCCTTCAGCACGATTTGTAGTAGCAGAAGGCTCACCAAGATAACCAAGCAAAACAAGACGAGCGCTTTTAGTAGGATCCAGATCAAGCTCTGAACCTTTTTTAAACACTTCGCCGTCAATGATGACATTTTTTAATACTTCGTATTTCATAAATCCTCCATAGAGAAAGGGGCGACTAGCGCCCCTTAATCACTCAGGCTTATACGCCGTCGTTAGATACACAGAAGCTCTGTGCGTGACGTACCGCGCAATCTACTGATTGCAAGGCAACTACGCGAACAGTACCGCTTGTGCTGTTAGTGTAAGGATCTACTACTAGATCCAAACCGCCGAACATTCCCACTAGCAAGTCGCTAAAGTTCCCGAAGAACACGTCACCAGCTGTTGCTTGGTTAGATACGATGCTGCGGTAGCCGTTAACAGTGCCGCCATTTTCAACAACGAACTGAGCAGTGCCAGAAGCTTTCTCAGTAGTTTTCAACGCGCCGTAAGTGCTTGAAGGCATGATGTAAGACATACCGTTAGTCAAAGCGTTGTTGTTAGCGATTGCTGTTTCCATCGCTACAACTTCAGCGAAGGTTGGGTTAGCTGCTGCGAAAGTAGTGGTGTTAACGCTACCAGTAGACTTAATGCCAGTTGGAGCGCCGCCAGTACCGTCACCAGCCAAAGCAGCTGCGTCGATAGCCAAACCAAGAGCAGCTACCAAATCGTTGCGGATAAGGGCTTCTACATCAAGTGAGCTTTGGATAAGCAATTGGCGTGTAACGTCGGTGTATGCACCTAAAGTTTTAGGGCTGAGGCTCACCGAACCTACTGTCATCTCGCTTTCAGCGGCTGCGCCACCTTCAGTAGCGATCCAAGCAGCTTGAGCAGCGGTCAATTTCTTAGGAATTTTGACATCGCCAGACAAGCCATTCAACATAGTTGCGCCAGCTTGCATCACAGACGAAGCGTTACGCAATACGTCGATGAAGTCACCGCCGCGGAAATCATCAGAGAACAAAGATGCTTCGTCTGAAGAGTTCAAGTCACGTTTCCAGTTTTGCATTACTTCAGCAGGTAACAAGATGCCTTGAGCAGTGCGGCCATATTGCTCAGCAGCAGCGCGCGAACATTCGAATTCGAATGCAGCAGCTTCTTGAGCGCGACGATCAGTTGGGTTAGCTAGAGCGTGAATAGCGCGCATCAAAGAGAAGCGTTTAACTTCTTTCTGAGTCATGCCGATTGATTGCTCTTCTAAAGCGCGTTCTGAACCAATCACTTCTAACAATTCACCACGGAATTGCTCGATGCTTTTGCCTTCAGAAATAGCTTTTTGTGCTAGATCAGAGCGTTTGTGACGTGCGCCCAATTCAATGATTTGAGCAGAGTTCTTTTGTGCGGCTTGGCGAGCTTGTGCCTCTACCGCTGCAATATCGACTTCAGACATAGTAGTCTCCTTAGTGAAGTTTGTTTCGATTACAGGTTTGGGTTGAGTCTCACTAGCAGCTCGTCCTACGCCAACAGTCACGTCAGCTGGAATACTTACTAGACTTGCCTCGACAGGACGCCACCGCTTCGCGACGTAAGTGTCACGGCTTTGTCCCTTTTCTAACTTACTGATCGAGTAACCAACGCTAATGTTAGCGCGGATACCGTCAGTAACGTCCTCAAACGCCTCTTTAGCTAGTCCGTTTCGTCCAAAACGAACCACTGCGCGGAGTCGCCGCGAGTCGCCATCGAGTGTTGCGGATTCGATTACCCCAATTTGCTTTTCAGGGTCGTGATCTAACAGCAAAGGAGCGCGTCCTGAGTTAAGGAACGCTAAATCAATCGCTGATTCACTGTGTTCTAGGATTTCCATACCAAAAGAGCGTTGTACAGGCTCTTCTGACGATACAGCAATACGGACTGTGCGAGATTCTTCGTCAATCGGGGCCATATCAATGCCCATCGAGCGATGACATACCTCAGCGGTAGCTTTACGCACATTTTCTTCGTCTTCGCTACGAACTTCTGCCGCATCAACTGTCTCATCAAGAAGTTCACGATCTTCTTGTACTTCGACTTCGACTTCTTCTGTCATGGTGTCACCTCTAAGTAACTGTTCTCTAAATAATAAATTCGATCAATCACTTTGTCTAATCTTGCTGATCAGGCGAGTTTTGATCTGTGCCGTCTGGCATAATAGGCGACAAGTTAGCACAGTATGGCTCTAGTGCGTAGTTTACGCCAAATTGTTCCATCAAAGCCTTATCTTTCTGGATTTGAGAGAGTAATTCTTCTGCATCTTTTCCGTACTGCGCCGCCACATCAGACAAAGACAGTACACCAGATTTAAGCCCTGCGATAGCGCTATTCATCTCTTTGATCGGATCTATCCAGCTCCAAGCGCGGCCTCTAAACTGAGAAGCTTCGGCAAACTTGTCGTAAGCGGCTAACGGAATACCGAAGCTGTTTACTTCCATTGCTGCGCCAAGCCAATGCTCGTAAACAGGGCGAACGAAGTGGTCGATTAAGAAACCTTGCATATCTGCATAGAAATCACGCTCTTCTAGCGCACCTTGGCGAATAGACGAGTAGCTGGTTGATTCTAAGTCGTTAGATAGCGCGGTATAAGAAATGCCCAAGCCACTCGCAATGCCTTTCAACACCGACTTATGGAATGAGTCAAAATCGTTATTAGGGAACTGAGGCTCGAAGGTCTGTAGACTCACGCCGTCAGGTAGCTGGTGGAAGCTGGCTGGCTCGGCTGACATGATAGGCACATGACCGTCCATCTCATCAGCGACAAAACCGTCTCCCGCTGGTGAAGTAAAGAAGCCCATTTTAGATGCGCCAACGCGAGCGTTAATAACCGCCGCTTCACGGAAACCGTCGAGCTGCTTAATAGCAGACATGGCTGGACTCATCCAAGGCTCGCCGCGAGATTGTCCAGCACGAAGAGGTAAAAAGACGTGGAGCATATTTTCCGCTGGGATGCGGATATGCTTCTTCTCTTTGCGCGCAACGTGCTCATAGTCAGTCGGGTGTGAAGTCAACAAATGATAAGCGACAGGGCGCTTGAACTGGTCAACTTCTACGCCCATACGGACTTCATTACCATTAGGTAAACGGGTGTTTCTCTTGTCGTCGATTTGATCAGCTTCGATAAACTCTAAAGCGAAGGAGTCAACAAAGCGAGAAGAACGGTGCATGATAATAAACGCTTCGCCATCACGCGCTATACTTTCCATGACCAATTTCTGTAGGTCGATCCAAGTATGCTTGCCGCAAACCGTACAATTACCAAGTTTTGCCCACTTAGCAAAAGCCTTCTCGACAGCTTCGTTACCGCTCATGTCTAAATTGCCGACGGAGTCTAAGGCTTTGACTTGTAAGCTAAAACCCTTCTTTCCGACAATATTTTTCTTGAGCAAGTTCAGGTATTGCTTAGCGTACTCGTTATTTCGCGCTAATTCGCGAGATCGAGCGCGTAAAATAGACAGCGCGTCTTTTAACTCGCCGTCCGCAGACTTATCGACAGTTTTGAAGTCAGAGAGTAGACGGCTTACTGCTGCGCCAACATAACTTCGCTTAAATACCTTGGCTTTTGTTGCCTCGGCAGCCGGCTGAGACTTAAATCCGTCGAAAATACCCACTTAAAACCTCACCTTGATTGTTGAGCCATTGGCCTTGCCGCGCTTAACAAGCTCAGCGTTTTTATGCGATGCAATCTCTTTGCGGTAATAATCGCGCCATTTTAGCAGGTCGTTGATACTCATTTTAACTAGCTGACGACCGCTAATACTGTAGCTCATCACATCCGAATCGGCTTTGCCGCTAAGAAGACTCTCTATCTTAGCGACCATAATTTCTGCGTGGGTTCTAGGGTCGGATTGGTTATTATCTAAGTCTGGTATTGCTTTAAATACGCCAGTGTCGATAACAAGTCGATTGCCCGAACTGATTTGCGTTATTTCTAATTGCCAGTGATAATCTCCAACAGAGAAATTAGCAGAATCTACGCTAGGTACAGTAAACAAAAAGAAACTTGTCTGGTCTGTACCAAGTAGCTTTATCTCATCGTCGCCACCACCAGTAATACGGGCAACGTACTCGGCAGTGTACAAGCTAGGCAGGTAGTCGGTAGCAATATCAGTGCGCTTCCATTGGATGAAATCGCCAACTACAACTTCAGTTGGCTCACCTTCTGGAGCGGATGTAGGATCAAACAAATTAGCCATCTTTTACCGCCATGAGTTAACAAAACCTTTGCCAGTTTTAGGCACAAATGGCCTCTTATTGGTCATTTTAGGCTCTTCTTTAGGCTTTTGTGAAGCCTCAGCAGCCAATTTATCGACCATAGTATTGACATTTACGCCAATTATAGCATAAGCAGCGTAAGCGTAAACAAAGCAATCTAATGCTTCGTTTCTGGCTCTGATCTTCTCAAATGTGCGCCGTTGATAGCCTCTTTGGTATCTAGTGACGATTTTTTCTGCTGTTAATTGGCGAAAATACTCGTCTTCAAGCTCATCGGAAAAGTGGACGTAGCCAGATCCAACGTCTTTTATCGCCAATCTAGCAAAAACTAAATGTTTCGTCGTGTCAACTCCAATTGGAAATAAACTGCATTTTCCTACGTTATTTTTGCTCGGTCGTCCGACAATTGGCTTGCCTTCACCCCCGACGCCCTTGATCGCAAATACCCTTCGACCCGCATTTTGCTTGGCATAAGCGTAAACGGAGTTGGTAAAGTGACCCCCTGAGTCGATGGCGGTTGCTCTAATCGTGACAGCCTTACCGGATTCGGTCTGGTAAGTGGCGAACAGGTTAGAACTCAGTGATGACCATAGCTGAGGCGTACTTGGATCGCCGAAAAGCGTAAAATGTCGGTAGACATAAATCTCTTCGTTGCGGCCCATCGCGAAAATTGTCCCTTCAAGCCTGTTGTCTTGTACGTCTACCCCGCAGACAAGTAGCGGAGCTTCGTCAGGCACGAACTCCATAGGCTCACGACGTTCAGACAACTCGTAGTCGTCAATTTTCTCGCTATCTTCTTCCCACGTCTCGCCCAAGCTGACGTTAACGAAGGTTTGAAGGTCGCTCGTGGCTTTTTTCTCTAAGAATGACCTTACAATGTCACGCCAACGACGAAAAGATGAGTACAATTCGCTCAAATGGTAGCTAACATGGCCGTTAAATGGCTTCTCAGCTACCCATTCACCATCGCGTAACATGACTCTTTTGTCGGTATCGCTGATCGTGCCGCCACATTCTTGACAGCAATAGTAAGCGGTTTCGGGTAAATGTCGGCCTTCTTCGTCCTTGTCCCACATCACTTGCGACCATTTCAGCAGTATTTTCGTGTGACAATGTATGCAAGGGACGTAATAACGGCGCATATCCCCCGCTTCAAACGACTTTTCTACGAACGAAGCCCCTTTTATGGTTGGGGTCGATGTGACCATCAATTTACGCTGGTCTCCGAAAGTTGCGGCCCGTTGCCAGAGCAGAGACACGGGATGCCCTTCAGCAGTACGCTCGTAACCATCTACCTCATCGCAGTAAATCTTAGGTGCGGAACGACCGCGCATTGTTCTAGGTGAACCACTCCAGCTAAACAGCAAAAAGCCGCCAAAATACGACTTCATTGTCTGGTTGTTGACGCCTTCTCGACTTCTTGGCTTAGCTATACGATCTTTAAGCGACTCGTTAGAATCGACCATAGGGTTAAATTTCGTTTCTAGCCAAGTATTTAAGTCACCTTGAGACGGCTGCATCATCATTTGGCTGGCTGGCTCGTGGGCAATAAAGTAACCCAAAGCGCAGTTAATGAGCTGAGTTTTGCCCAGCTGCGCGCCCCACATCAACGTAATTTGCTCAACGTCTGGGTTGGCGAACATATCTAACGGCTCTATCTGATAAGGTGCGTTGCTAAACCTTATCGGGCCAGCAATAGCGTTGCCCAACGGAATTTGTATGTTAGCTTCGGCCCATTCAGACGGGGTGTATTTCGGGGGTGGCTCAAGAAATGAACAGGCTTTGCGCCAAACTTTGGCTATGCCGTCTGGGTTATCGTAATCGCTATTCCTTTGAGGCTGTATCTGTTTCTTCGTCTTCATCTTCATACGCTCTCGATAATATCAGTAGTGCCGCATCAATCTCGCTAAGCAATATGTCTTTAATGACTGCTTCATCGCTTAAACCTACTAACCGCATAACAACACGGTCGGGTATACGCCGAATGATTGATCGCAGGTTTGCGAACTTGTTGGCTAACTGCCGCTCGATAACATCAAGATCAACGACTTGCCCTGTCTTCTTGGCTAGGTCTAATTCTGTTAGTGCAGCTTCGGCTGTAAGTTTTTTACGCTTAGCTTCGTCCGCTGTCATCAGGTCAATGTTACCGAAACGCTTATTGAGTTCTCGTTCCATTAACCATTGGTTGATCTGTACAGTACAGAAAATGTGCTTTTCGCCACCACGCTGAGCCTTCTTCTTAACAGGCATTCCAGCGCGCATCCAATCGCGAATTGTCTTCTCTGTACAGTCGTGTATCCGCGCCGCCTCGACGATACTTACGTCCATAACATCCTCCAAAACATTTGTGTATGTATATTAATCCAAAAAAGTCCTCATAGCTATGTTTTATAACTGTAAGCAAAACAGTAACTTACGCAGAAAAGTTTTCTCGCGCCTTGGCAGCACCCGTGGCTGTTCACCACCAAAGTACCTTTTTCGATTTGTCAAGCGTTTATTTAATTATTTTATTTTTTGCGCTGAAGTGCGCGCCGCCCACCTACAATATTATGCGCGAATAGCTCTTAAACACACTGTGAGACGTTTTGAGACAGTTTAAATACTAAGTAAGGCAAGCGTATAGGTGGGGACGCTATCATTTAATGGCGGGCGTCTTAGAGCGTCTTATATTACAGGCATAAAAAAAGCGTCCTATGGACGCTTATAAAGTCTTATTGGTCGATTAGGGCGCTAATACTCCAACCATTGCACCTATGACTATACAGTTAATCGTTGCGAATATTAGCGCGCGTCTAAAGGCTGTCTTTTCACTAGCGCGCAATGCTTCAATAGTGCGACGCTGGTCTATCATTATGTACTTATATTCTGTGTTCATAGTATTAAGCCTCATCTTTTACTTGTGTAATTGCGCTTTCTAATAAATCTAAATTAATGCGCGCGCCTATACCGTCATATGAGTTATCTATGTACATATAGTCGCCGCTAATATAGGTGTCTAAACCCTTACATTCCTCTAATGTGAATAATGGCTTATCGTCTATGACTGGTATTAGGTCGCGCGCTTCTTGTAATGCTTCAGATATATCGAATTCACGTTCACCAAACATAGCAATGCTGAAATAGGGTCGCCCGTCTGAAATTGCATACACTTGCTCAAAATGCCAGTAATCGGGATCGGTTAATATTTCGCCTAGTCTTAACCATTCGTCTTTTATGAAATCATCTAATGATTTAGCTAATTCTTCGTCTATGAAATAAACTGGTTCTTTTTTTACATAGTCATAGTCTGTAACTAAGTACTCTAAATACTCTTTTAACTTTTTATCGTCGCTTAATTCATAGCCTAAACTTTCGGCTAAATATTCGGCGTAAGATTCGAATTCATAGCCTCCCTCTTTTATTTCATCTTCCATAGCGGCACTGAATTCATTAACCTTTTCAGCGACAATAGCCATTGAGTATTGTTTAAACGCTTCTTTTAGATCGTCGTATTTGTCGCCGTATTCTGTTTCAGTCTTTTCTAATAAGTTGCGCGCTAATTGGTTCTCTGAATTGTCTACAATGCGGGTTAATTCTGTATAGGTATAATTTTCATAGTTCATAATTAAATCCCTTCAGTATTTAATATTTCATCTAATGTGAAACCGGCTAGCAGGTCGCAAGACGCCGAATAAGCAATGCTTAATAAATCGGGGTTTTTAGCGTATATGACCCAAATAGCATGCAGGTCGCTGTCTGTTGGTTGTTCAGTGAACCCATAAAACGCCAATTGCTGGCGGATATCATCCAAGAAAGTTTTAAATTCTTTATTGTATAGGTCCATATTAATAGCCCTCTTCAAGTGCCGTTAAAAAGGCAGTCATTCTATTGTACAATTCGCGTTTTGGGATGTAGCCGCAACTAAACACGTCGGTTATACCGCCGCCTTTAGTTACCATTTTATGTAAACATACGCCGCCATATGCACCGGAAATGTGAAAATTTCCTATATTGGCGTAGTAGCGCTTATCGGCTTCGTTATAGGTATAGGGTTCAGTAGGGGATTCAGTAGCCGCATTAATACGCGCTACTAGGTAGTTAAGTTGACTATTAGTGATTCTATTCATAGTTTTTCGCCTCGTTTTTTCGTTGTGTTGCTGGCAAGTATAATAGTATACACAACAAAAATACAAATTGTTGCACAATAAAATTCTAAGTTATTGTTTTATATACAAAAAATCCCCGCCACCAAAATCCTGGTAACACTAAGCCATTGTTTTATATACAAAAAATAATTTTTCGCCTGTAACTTATTGATTTTTATACTAAAAAAGTTTTGGTTGGGCTAATTCGTTGTTTTTATTAACTATTTTTTGAAATGATGGGAAAAATTTTGCCATTCGCGAACCGAATGTGGGTTTTTGGCAAAAAGCTAGAAAATCGCCTCGTATAAAACAAGCCGAAAAAACGACCCCCCACCGTGGGATAGTAAGCAAAATGGCGACCCCCCACCGTGGGATAGTAAGCATGGCGGGGCGGCGCGGGGCGCAGGGCGCGGGTTTACCTAGCGTTGCGGAGCGCCATATTCAGGCTGGCAGCGAACTGTTTGCGGAAGTGGTTGGTGAAGCCAGTGTAGGCTTCGGCTGGTGCGTCGTAGATTTGGCGCTGCTTACGGCCTTTGACGAATACAGCGATAAGGTGAGGCGCGCGCTGCTTGCCCTTACCTTTCCACTGCCAAAGGGCTTGAGACCCTGCGTTCTTACCTGACTGTAGTTTACGCAGCTCGAAGCCGTTAATGCCTCGGTAAGTTTTGCGTGTACCGACTGACGACCAATTGGTCTGAGCCTGTGACATCGCTTTTTCTAGGTAGTTGCGAGGAAAGTTGCCGTACTTGTTCAGCTTAGCTGCGCCGCGATCCCCAGTCATCGGATGCGGGATAGAGGAACTAGAAGGCTTAGGCCCTTTGCTACCCCCATATATAACTTCCTTCATATAGGAGCGATCCCGCTTGAAGGCAATTCCACCTTGTAGCTTACCTTTAGACGTGTACAGGATTCTCATACCCTGTTTTGTCCAGCGGGTTGCGCCACCTTCAATACCTTCTGCCATACCATCTACGACAGCTTTTCTGGCAGCAGTGAGCGACTTGTTTGCACAATGAGAGACAGCAAAGGGTAGTTGACCTTCTGCAAGCGCTTTCGTGTAGTTGTCTATCGCCGAAAAGTCGAATGTGTAGTTAATCATAACCACCCCCTCCCATAAAAATTACTAAAACCTTAGCATTTTTTCTTAGGCTTGTCTTTTTTAGGGCCAAATATACGCTCAAACTCTTTGTCGAACTTCTCTTTATCTACTGGCCTTGGTTTACTGCCTTTACCTGCTGACATACCCCCTCCCTTTCAATTTCTGCTAAGAACATCAAACAACACGCCGCGTGAGCTAAGTGTGATTCGCCTGTTTCTTTATCGTTAAGTTCACCTTTTTGCCAAGCCCACAAATGGCGTTGAGCGGCTGCGAAGTAGCGGGAGTGAGCATCGTCTACCTTTCTCCAGTTCTCCGGTGCGTACTTCTTTGCACCAAAGGTCAAGACGCTGACGATTTGCTCTAGCGCTACTGCTGGCAGTAAATCGTAGCGGAGCTTATCCTTGTCGTACTTTAAGCCGTTCATAATAATCCCTCACCGCTGCTTCAACGCCTAAGCTGACGTTACCTTCACCGCATACCGCCGCCATCTGACGAACTTCATCCAGCATGGATACATTAATGCGCTGTTTAATCTTCGACCGATCTTCTACGATCGGTCTCCCTCGGCTGGCCTTTTTCACAAGATACCCCCTCCATTTAAAATAAGTATAGTAATTTGGTATTTCCCTTGTGTAAAGTTATTTCCACCTGTTTCACGCTATACTGCACTTGTCGGGTGCGTAGTGCCGCCTCACTAGCGCTTTGGGAGCGATCCACCGACCTCGCTTAACAGGGCATTCGGCCTAGCTTGTTCAACGGCTTTCTCAATGCCTTTCGATGCTGAGCCTTCGCCTAGCTCTTTTGCCATCTCCCAAACGGAGTCTTTAATGGTGATTGTTCGTCTATCTCTTCTCTCTGTCATCGGGTTTCTCCTTCCTAAAAGGTAACAGGGGCACAGGTAACACATTAAAAAATTCGATTTTTAATTTTTATTATTATTATTTTTTTCTTCTCTTCTATTTATTATTATTATCTGTTACTTGTTACTATAATAAAAAAAAGATAATAATAACAATAAGTTAGGGGGTTTCAGGTTAGGTTACACTTTAACCAAAAGTATCAGTTAAAGTGAAACCTTTTTACCTACTCCGACTCAAAAGTACTATGACTGTCCCATAGATGCCGAATGCGGGTGTTATCATGCTCTAAGTTGTGACCTTTTAGCACATACCCACGATTCGCTGTTCCGTTCCATTTTATCAACGGGACTTTAACAAAACCCAACTCTTGAGCCGCCTTTGCGATCATCCTACAGTTGATTGGCTTGCCTAGTTTGTGATCTTCTATAAGCAAGTTCACGGCTTTAGGGTTAAACGTCAGGGGGTTAACACCTAGCCCACCTATCGACAGTGCCTCGGCAAGTAACTCGGTCGCCTCTGATCGACTATTGACCATCATTTGTCTCTTGGCTTGAGTAGTGTCGGGCGCTTTATTAGGGTCAAAGTCTGACAGGTCGATAGATTCTAACCACCCCCTTACTTCTTCTGGCTTAGTCCTTATCGCGTTCCAAAGTGGCTCGTAGTGTCCTGAGACGCTGGGCAACTGCCCCCTATCGGTAAATTGTGTAAAGAACACACCATATCTTCGATCACTCTCAGACAATGCTAGGGCGTCCTCATGGTTGGTGAGCAATAAATAGTTCATGGTGTTCAGGGCAGTGAAAGAGTCTTGTCCCTTCCTTGTAATGCTTATTTCAGAGTTAGTAATCAACGGCTTGAGTTTGTCCATGACCATGTGACGGTTTTGCCCACTCACTCGCACCTCTTCGATCATCCCAAAGCAAGCGCCTTCTGCCCAAGCATTAAACGACGACCTCAAGCTATCCATGTCGATCTGGTGGGCGTTCTCTTGTCCCATCGCAGCGATGATCATATTACCTATAGCGGTCTTACCGTCCCCCTCGATGCCTTTAAGCAGAGGCGACCACAAGACTTTACGCCCTGCATTGCGAACAACGTAAGCCATCCACTGCGTGATCACCTTGTGATCTTCTGGGAACAGCAGCTCGATATGCTTCTGGTAGATGTCAGACCAAACCTCTGACGCCTTTGGCACAAAGTTGGGCTTAAAGGTGTTGAAGCACTTAGAGCCTTTATAGGTAAAGAACTCACCGAAGCACGGCGCATACATCGCATAAGCCGCTGTCGGTATGCCTATTAGCTTCAGCGCGTAGTCAGATGGCTTGTAGGTCTTCTTACCCACCACCGTATCCTCACTAGACAGAAGTGCGTTAAAGGCTTCAGGCTTAAACGCCTCGCGCTTGCTGCGGCTGTAGAACTTATGCTCGTGAGCGACATACACCCAATCGTCCCAAACGGACGCTTCGACCACTTCTTCGACAAAAGGTACGGGCGTAGGCGGGAACAGCTCCATCCCTGTCCTTATCAAGTCGTCTAGCTCTCGGTCAAACAGGCGGTCGATACGCTCTTTCTCCCGCACCATCTCAAGCGCTGGTCGCAACCCACCGAACACTGTCCAGACCTCGATGTCGGTCTTGCCTTGCTGTAACAGTCTATTGACCACGGTGCGCGCACTTTGGTGGAGTGGGTTGCCTTTGATCAAGTTCTTCATCGCGTCGTCATATGACCCGTCGCCTCGACTATCGCGTAGGATATTGACAGCCACTTCAGGCGCTAGGGGCAACATACTGACAGGCTTCAACTCGCCCAATGTCTTATGCGGCTTGAGGTGCATCAGCTGATTGCCTGTCTTGATGTCGATGTGATCAATCGGCGCACCGTCTTGGGAGTGCTTAATATCCACCCCCGCCCGAACTCCATCGGGTAGTCTAAATAGATAGTGTAGCGAACGGCCCTCACTGCCTACTTGTATAGGGGCAGGGAAGATGTCCATCTTAAACATTTTAGGTAAGTCCTCGACAGGTATAAGCCACTCCCCTGCTTCATCGGCCTTATTACCGTCGTAGTCGATCAACATAGCGCCGTCTAGTATCATCCCCACCGCTGACGCCCCTATCCACAATGGACTTGTCAGATCATCGTAGGTCTGCCCTGCACTGAACTCCCCCTTGGGGAATCCTTGTTGATTAATTGGTACAACTCTATACCCCGCTTTTATCGCCTTGGCAGCGAGTTGTGTTATACTATCCACACGGCTTGGATTGCTCGCTTCGGCGAGCTTTTCATTTTCTTTCATTATTTCCTTCCTTGTTCGATAAATTCTTTCACCATCAGTCGCAGTACTTTACCCACCGATAGCTCCAGCTTGTCGCATATGCGAATAAACGTCGCTTTATCTTGAGGTGACAGTCGAAACGCCATTGTCTCGCTGACTTCCCCCTCCCGTTTTGCTTCCCTTTTCAGCTCATCTAAGTCCAAAATGTTTACCTCCATAAATTTTTGTTTACAACGGTATGCACTATAGACTATGATTCACTCAGTCGCCAAGACCGGCGGCGAAAAAAATCGTAAAAGGAATCGTTTTTATGTCAAAAATACATTTCACAACGCCACGCGGCGAAATCCAATGGGCTACTATCAACGGTCGAGGCAGAACAGATCTAAATGGTCGTAAAATTTACACCATTGATATTGTTTGCACTCCAGAAGATGCTGCTCCAGCCATCGAGCAACTTGAAGCATTATGGGAAGAACACAAACCCAAAGGCGCTAAAGAGGCTAAGTCGATGGGGTATAAAGAGCTAAAAGATGGTCGTATCAAGTTCACCTTGAAGACTAGCACCGTCTACCCTAGTGGTGATAAAAAAGAGATCAAGACCTATGACGCTAAAGCTCAGCTCGTTCGCTTAGACGACATGATCGGCAATGGCTCAACAGGTCGTGCATCAGGTTTGGCAGCTATTTATGACGGCGGCGTTGCGGCGCGCGGCGTTACGATTTATTTAGATGCTGTTCAAATCATCGACCTACTTCGATACACAGGTGGGGAGTCTGACTTCGGTGTAGAAGAAGACGGTAATTTTGATGGCTCAGAGTCAACAGGCGGGTTTGTCGCTGAAGAACTGGTGTAATCTCTTTAACAGTTAAGCGGGTCTGTCCAAAACCCGCACCACCTAGACAGGTTATTACAATGCGAACACTTTATATAGACACTGAGACTACGGGTCTCTATCCTCATTTAGACCGTGTGACACTGTTCCAATTTCTTTGGGAAGGCGACAAACACGCGACACTTATCCAAAACCCAGACTTACGCGAAGTCCATGCGCTACTTAACAGCGCTGATCGTATCGTGGGTCACAACCTCCCGTTTGACTTTGGTATGCTCGGATACATCCCCGATCATTTCACCAAGTTCGACGACACGCTCTACCTATCTCGCGTCATAGACTACACCGAACGTAGCCACTCACTCGATGAGGTGGTAAAACGCACCTTCGGCTATGACCTGTACAAGAACTTAGACAAGAAGGTATTACAGCGTACTGATTGGGCCGCTGCTGAACTTACCGAAGAACAGCGCAAATACGCGGCGCTTGATGTTGAGGTACTCCCCATCATCTTTGCGAGATTCAAGAAGCAGGTCGATAACCCTATCTACAAATTCGACAAACGGTCGATCATTGCGGGGCTTAGGATACAATCGCATGGTCTACCCATACGCCATAACGAGGTCGAGCAAGAACGTGCGAAGGTCGCCGATCAACTGGCAGAGTCCCTCGCCAAATTGCCGTTTAACCCGAATAGCCCCAAGCAGGTCACTAAGTACTTCGACATACCGTCGAGCGGTGATCGCGTCATGGCTGAGCTTGAGGCCGACGGCCACCCCCTTGCTGCGCTAACTCGTCAGGCGCGAGGCGCTGGCAAGTACCACAACTTCCTGACGAAGCTGAACGAGAACGAGCGCTTTAGGGGTACGCTTGCCCCTGCTGCTAGGTCGGGTCGCTTTACCTCATCGAAAGAGAACATCCAGAACTTGCCTAGAGACACTAAGCGATTCATAGGCTCTGACACTAACGTCATTATCTCGGCTGACTTTGCCCAACTTGAGCTGCGTACCATTGCGGCGATCACGGGCGACAAGACGATGTGTCAACTGTTCCGAGAAGGCGCTGACTTACACGACTATTCGGCTGAGTCTCTCTTCGGGCCAAACTTCACCAAGACACAACGGCAGATCGCTAAGGTGTTCAACTTCTCCACGCTATACGGCGCGGGGGCAGCGACTATCGGCCTTATCCTGCTGACTCAAACTGGCATTAAACTGCCTGAGAATCAGATCGCGCAACTTAAACGGAAGTGGCTAAGCACGTTCTCAGGTATTGCCAACTGGCAACGAGAAGGCTCAACGCGACACGCGCTTAACGTGCCGCACCAAACACCGCATGGTCGGCCCTATGTCAGTGAGCGCTTTACGGATCACTTGTCGATTGATAATCAGGGGGCAGGAGCTGAGGTGGCGCGTATTGCTTTGCACTACATCGACGACCACCTACCCAAAGAAGCTAATTTTATTAACTTCATTCACGACTCGTATGTCGTAGAAGCACCTAACGATCCAGACGTGTATAAAGAAGCGGCTAAGGTGATGCAAGAAGGGATGAAGTTCGCTTGGCAACGGGCTCCTTTGGATTGTAGAGGAATACCTATGCCTGTTGAAGTGGGCGTAGCGCACAACCTAAAAAGCGCGGACTCATTAGAGAATTGTTTATATGTATTGGAGGATAAGTAATGGATTTTCACGAAACAGAAATTGAGCAAATGTTAGATCTCGTAGACAAAGTTCGCGAGGTTACGAGACGCCGCAATTACTACTATGACGAGCATAAGATAGTTGAGCTGCTATTGAAGCATAAGGCGTTAGATGGGGCTATAGGTATTCAACTGGCTGTTGACGATCTTGCGGATGCAGTATCGGGTAACTTATTCGATATGCTGCAAGAGGCCAAGAAACGTGACTACTAAAATTTGCCCAAAGTGCGGCTGTACTCAGCTCGCGCTATTCACCTCGATGAATAAGAAGTTATGCACCAAGTGTCATACATGGCTCACTTGGGAACTCGACAAAGGTCAGAAACCACTAATAGGGAATAATAGAAAATGAGACTACTAGACGTTCAACCCAATACCCAAGAATGGCTCGATGCGCGTAAACAGTTCCGCACTGCCAGCGAAGCCTCAATCGTGCTGGGCATCAGCCCTTTCACCTCGATTAACAACTTCAAGCTGATCAAAGCTGGGCTAAAGAAACAGTACTACTCCAAGGCTATGCAACTCGGTCACGAGCTAGAAG
>Ga0209962_1000131_pt1 | contig 24181 bp, 21 predicted proteins | sample SalPonA_C_H2O_MG_FD_185722 | JGI IMG/M metagenome (GOLD analysis project Ga0209962, IMG submission 185722) | Water microbial communities from South San Francisco under conditions of wetland restoration - Salt Pond MetaG R2A_C_H2O_MG (SPAdes)... | ecosystem: Environmental > Aquatic > Non-marine... | reverse complement strand
GCGCGGACGCTGCCGTATCCGACAGCAAAAATGTAGCGAGCGCTCCACTGGCAAAGCGGAACAGAATCGCCGCAGTATCTTCAACCTCGAACTGCCGGGTCGCGTTGGACGCCAGAGCTTCAACAGCCTCGATCTCCCCTGCGATTTGACGCAAGTTCCCAATCTCGTGGATGAGGTTGATCAGGATCGGACCACCGCCCTTTTTCGTTCGCCAAGGTCCAGCGTCAAAATAGTGATCAGGCTTATAAAAAGTAGCGCTGCCCTGTATTCCAACTAACTTGCCAAGCTTACCCTCTTTTACAATGCGCTCAGCCTCTCGCATGATCGGACTGTGCGCACGATGATGCCCAACCAAAACGCGCCCGGATTTAGCATCGACAAGCTGAACCAGCTTTTGCGCGGTTTCAAGACTGTCCGTCACCGGTTTCTCAACCAGCACTGTCAAGCCAGCCTCAACACACTCAGTCGCTTGTTGCGCGTGCAGATGATTTGGGGTCGCCAGAATAATCGCGTCTGCCAAATTGGCTCGAAGGACAGATCCCAAATCAGAGAAGTGCTGCCCAGGCAAACTAGACGCATACTCAGCAGCTTCTGGGGTAGGATCGATGGTGGCCGCCAAACTGCAGCGTTCACTCTGGAGTATCCGCTGGATATGCTCGCGACCGATCAAACCGCAACCGGCAACGGCTATACGCACAGGTGACATTGCAACTCCAAAGTTCTGACAACGCTAATCATTAAACAGACTCCAATTGTGGTTCAGGTGTCGGGGCAAGAGGCCGTTTGCGTTTACGCCGCTCCCTATGCCAGATATAGATACCCGAGCATATGATCACCGCTCCCCCCGAGAGGGTCCAAATGGTAGGCCAGGTATTAAATATCAGAATGCCAACCACCGCAGCCCAGAAGACTTGTGTATAGAACATCGGTGCAAGCAGAGAAGCGTCCGCAAAACGATGTGCTTTTGTAGACGCCATATGACCAAAGGCCCCAAAACTTCCCATAGCAACTATTACAGCCCACTGCTGTAGCGTTTCTGGCCAGACCCATAAAAAGAGTGCAAAAGGCGCCAGACCAATACTCGGGATTCCACTACCCCAAACCTGCTGCGTCGCATTACTCTCGAGGCCAGCGATCATTCGGGTCATGATGAAGTAGCCTGAAGCAATTATAAGGTTACCCAAACTCAGAATCATCGCCGGGTGGAAGGCAGCGCCCCAGGGTTGGATGACCAACAACACGCCAAAAAAACCGACAACCACCGCAATGATTCGATGAATTCCAACTTTTTCACCCAGTATCGGTATCGCTAGCAAGGTCGTTACAATCGGTCCCGCGAACGCAATCGTTGTAGTCACAGTTATCGGTAGGTACTTCAGCGCGGCGAAGTTGAAGATGGTACTAAAGAGCAAGAAAATCGAGCGTAAAAACTGCTTTTTCGGCACATTTGACCGGAAAACAGAGAGTCCATCCTGCGGTATGTAGATCGACATCGACAGTAAAAAGTGCACAAAATAGCGCAGAAAAACGACTTGGATCACCGGTAGGCCAGAGATCGAGAGCCACTTCGCTGAAGTATCGATGCCGGTGAAAAAGATAACCGCCAGCACCATCAGCATTACACCTGCTGACGCTCTATCTTCTATAGGTTTTACGGCCACAAAGGATTTCCCAGACTTTTGGTTACAGGGTCATACCGCCATCAATGGCGACACACTGTCCCGTCATGTAGCGGCTCTCGTCCGAAGCCAGATAAACAACAAGATCGGCAATCTCCTGCGCTTCTCCCAAACGCCCCATCGGTTGGCGCGCTACAAACTGCTTCATCGCTGCGTCGTAGTCACCCGTGGCGCGTAAACGCTCGTGCAGAGAGGGGCTATCTACAGTGCCTGGCGCAATACAGTTACAGCGCACACCTTGAGTGATGTAGTCTGCCGCCACCTGCTTCGTTAAACCGATTGTCGCCGCTTTCGATGTCCCGTATATAAATCGGTTTGGCAAACCACGCAGATGAGAACAGACAGAAGCTATATTGACGATAGAGCCATTACCTTTAGCCAGCATGCCCGGTAGTGCGGCTTTGATCGAATGCATATGTGCACGGACGTTAAGGTCCATAGCAAAGTCGAACTCATCATCTGTAGCATCCATGATGGTGCCGGCGTGAACCACACCCGTGCAGTTCACTAGAATATCAATATCTGCAGCCGCAACCGCAGCTTCTAGCGCCGCGCTGTCGAGCGCATCTAAAGCGAAGCTCTCAGCAACCTTTAGATCTTTAAGAAGTTCGCCGTTGAGGTCGGTTGCGATAACGTAAGCGCCCTCCTTCGCCATAGCCTCGGCCGCGGCACGGCCGATACCCTGTCCGGCTGCTGTGATAAATGCGCGTTTGCCCTCTAATCTCATTTAGGTTCACTCCCTAGGTGGTCACTGAACCAATCGACAATGGCTGGAACCATCATATCCCCATTCCCCCCCTCGCAGACCTCAGAGAGCAGCGCGTAGGTGGAGTTAGACATACGACTGTGTTTGCCGAGATCATCCGCCATCTGTCGGTAGTACCCGATGTCTTTACGGGCATTGGCAGCTGAGAAAGCGAGATCGATCTTGCCCTCTACGGCATAGTTTCGAATAAATTCCATCATGCCAGATCGGTTCGGACCGGCAGCCAGCACGTTAAACAGCGCATCCCGTTCTATCCCTGCAGCATCCGCCATGGCAAAGGCCTCTGCCATGGCATTAGCGCTGGTCATCGCATAGTAGTTGTTGAGCAATTTAATAGTGTGGCCATTACCCAACTTACCAAGGTGAAACACATTCTCGCCCAACACATCCAGAACAGGCTTCACTCGGTTGTAGGCGCCCTCATCGCCGGCACACATTATATTGAGCAACCCATCCTTTGCGTGCGCAGGTGTACGTCCGAGCGGCGCGTCCAGATAGATCGCTCCTTTCGCGGCAAGATCGGCGCCAATTTTCAGTGTCGATGCTGGCAACGAGGTACCAAAATCGATAATCACCTGCCCAGCTTTAGCACCGGCAAGTACGCCCTCATCACCGTAGATACGCTGCTCAACCTGCTCGGAGGTTCCCACACAGATCATCACTATGTCGCTAGACTCAGCCAATGTTTTCGCTGAGATCGCTTCAGAGCCACCGCGCGCTAGCGCCTCTTCCACTCCACTACGATCTCTGTTACCTAAAACGCTGAGGTCGTATCCCGCCTTCTGAAGGCACTCAACCATCGCACGGCCCATAAGACCTAGGCCAATAAATCCAATCTTCATTACATTACTGCTCCTACTTGCCATGGAACGAACTCATAGTCACCTAATCCCTGAGCTTCAGATTTGGTCGCCTCACCTGATGCAACCTTTAACCATAAAGCGTATATCTCGCGACCAACATCCTCTACGGAGGCGCCCTCGGTGAGCACGCGTCCGGCATTTACATCCATATCCTCAATCATGTGCTCATACATCGGTGTATTGGTTGCCACTTTTACCGTGGGTGAGGGTTTAGAGCCGAACGCCGACCCCCGACCGGTAGTAAAGGTGACGAGGTTACAACCTGACGCTATCTGACCCGTGACACTAGCTGGGTCATAGCCTGGGCTATCCATAAAGTTAAAGCCCGGCGTGCGTACCGGTTCGCCATATTTGTAAACACCATTGAGCGGCGTCGTTCCGCCCTTCGCAACAGCACCAAGCGACTTCTCCAAAATCGTCGTTAAACCACCCTTCTTGTTGCCCGGTGAAGGGTTGTTATCCATGCTGCCGTGATTACGCGAAGTGTAGTCCTCCCACCAGCGTATCAAGCCCACCAGCTTACCGCCCACCTCAGTGTTGCGTGCACGCGCCGTCAATAAATGCTCTGCACCATACACTTCTGGCGTTTCGGCGAGCACAACAGCACCGCCTTGAGCGACCAACAGATCACTTGCATAGCCCAACGCCGGGTTCGCGGTGATGCCCGACAAGGCGTCAGAACCACCGCACTGAAGCGCCACCATTAACTCTGATGCAGGGCACTCTTCACGTTGCGCCTGATTCACCAACGGCAACATCTCCTCGATCTGCGCGATCCCGCGCTCAACCGTTTTGCGCAAGCCACCCACATCCTGGATGTTCATAGTTTGGAACAGTGGGTTATGAGAAAGACCGTAAAACTCCAGTAGCTTGTCCAACTGCATAGTCTCGCAGCCAAGCCCTGCTATCAGCGCAGCTCCTACGTTAGGGTTGTGCACATAGCCCCAGAGAACACGCTGCAGAATTGCGAAACCAGTGCCGTCGCCGCCCATAGCACAACCAGTACCGTGGACAAAGGCAACGACGCCGTCGACATTCGGGTAATTCGTCAACCGCTCCTCGGTGAAGTACTGAGCGATCATTCTTGCGGCAGTGGCTGAACAGTTAACGCTGGTCAGCACCGCTATGTAGTTGCGTGTACCAACCTTTCCCGTCGGACGGCGGTAGCCCATAAACGTGTCAGGTCGATCGACCGGTGTAACCTCGCGCAGATTGGTCGAGAAGTCATAGACCGCACTAACATTACGAAATTCGAGATTGTGTGTGTGCACATGAGCACCAGCAGGGATAGATTCTGCTGCATAGCCGATCACCTGCGCATATTTATAGACCGGCTCGCCCTGCTCAATGTCTCGCAATGCGATCTTGTGGCCTTGGGGGATCGCCTCAATGGCTCCCGAATCGCCCTGCTCAAGCGGCTTTACCGCAACGGCCACATTGTCCTGTTCTGACAGGCGCACTGTACTTTTCATAGATATCCCACACACAGTTTTAAAGGGAGGGGTTAAACCAAAAGTGACGCTTCATAGAAGCGCCACTTTTCGTCGAGCCTTGGTCTAATCCAGTAGCAAAGTAACTAGCTCTGGCCATACTACCAGCAGCGATAGCGCTGTAAGCTGCAGACCGATAAACGGTAAAAATCCACGGAAGATCTGAGTCAGCGTGATATGCGCTGGTGCTACAGACTTGAGGTAGAAAGCAGCCGGACCAAAAGGCGGTGACAAGAAGCTCACCTGCATGTTCATACAGAAGACCACACCAAACCAGATTGCGACCTGACGCGGATCCAAGGCTTCACCAAAGTAGCCAAGCTCCTCAACGGGCAGTTTCAGCACGATCGGCAGGAAGACAGGCATAATCAGCAGTACGATCCCCACCCAGTCCATGAACATACCCATGATCAGGAAGATAATCATCATTGTGAAAATAATGCCCATCGTCGGTAGGTCAGCCGCGACGATCATGTTCGCCACGTAGGTAGGACCGCCTGCCAGCGTGTATGCAGCCGCCAAAGCTGCAGCACCTATGGTTACCCAAATGATGGTGCCGGTTGATTTGAGTGTACGCACCAGCGCATCCCAAACAACCTCGAACGACATCTCTCTGCGTATTACACCCAGCACGAACACGGCGATTACCCCCATACCCGCGGCTTCGGTGATACCGGTAATACCCATGTAGATTGAGCCTAATACAACACCGATGACGATGATCGGCGCCACCAGACCGCGGCCCATCTCCCAGCCTTCAGCAGTGCGCTCTTTCCCCACCAGGAAGCGAGTGATGACGATCATCGCTACAACAAAGCCGATCTGGAACGGCAAGTCAGAGACCATGCCCCAACGCAAGGGTTCATCTAGGATGTCAGGATCGTTCTGTCCTGTCAGCGTCAAGAAAACCGTACGCAGCAGAACAACGCTCATGACGTACATGGCAAATTTGGAGACAAAGCCTATAAAGCGCAGACCTTTCTCCAATCCCTCTGGGTCATCAGGTTCGGCCTCAGGCAGTGGCGCTAGTGATGGATTCAAACGCGTACGTACAAAGATGTAGAGCATGATCAGACCCGCCAGAATAAAGCCCGGTAGGAATGATGCTGTGAATAGCGCCTTGATTGAGGTCTCAGTGACCAAACCGTAAAAGATCAGAACGATCGAAGGAGGTATCATGGTACCCAATGAGCCAGAGGCACAAATAGTACCTATAGCTAGATTCTGGTTGTAACCCAGACGTAGCATCTGCGGCAGCGCGATAAGCCCCAAGAGAACAACCTCACCCCCGATAATCCCCGACATCGCAGCCATTATTACCGCCATCAACGAGGTGACTATCGCGATACCACCACGGGTACGGCTCAGCCACATGTTGAGGGAGTTATACATATCTCGAGCGATACCTGAACGCTCAAGCAACGCCGCCATAAATATGAACAGCGGTATCGATATCAACACATAGTTGGTCATTTGCCGGTAGACGGCCTGAGCGAGCACCGACAAAGGTCCACTGCCGAAGTTTCTAAAGGAAATTTCGGGACCAAACTTCATAACAATAACGGCTACCGCGAGAAACGCAGACGCGAACCCCAGTGGCATGCCTATTGCGAGTAGGATAAACATCCCGATCAACAGGAAGATGGAGAGCGTGGCGACGTCGCCAACCTTCATCCAGGAGAATAGTTCTAAGAATTCCATAATGCCTTACTTCTCCAATGTCCGTCGGATGCTCTCTATCTCTTCCTGATCAATATCATCCATAGGAGAGTGACTTTCAGGAGCTTTGTTCCAGTCGGCTATCAGGTTGGAGATAGCCTGTATTGCCACCAGCACAATAATGATCAGAATGGCAGGCTTCACGACACCCGGAATCGGTGGATCCCAGGCCGTACCAAAGGTCTCCATGCGCAGCCAGCGGCGCATAGCATCAGCATAGTTACCCCACACTAGTGCGAAGGCGAAGAAGACGATTAGGAAACAGGAGATGACGTCAGATGTTTTCTGCATCCAACGCGGCATCAAATCGTAAATGACATAAATGCGAATGTGACTGCGCTGTTGCATGGCGTACTGGCCTGCAAACAAAAAGATAAACGAAGCCATCCACAGAGAGAGTTCGTTGGCCCAGAGTGTAGGCGCAGAGAAGAGGTATCGGAGTACCACTTCGTAAAACATAACCAGTACCGTGAGAGCGGTCAGCACCATAGCAGCGCGCGAAACCACCAACGATAGGATATCGAAGAAGCCCTGAGGGTGCCCCTCAATGCTCTCTACCGTATCCGATAGATAGAGCGACGCAGACAGCATAGTGCCCGCCAATAGGAAGAGCATGATAGCAACCATTGGACGCCCCTCAGGACGAATCATCTCATGGACGCCAAGAAACTCTTCAGAAAACAGGTTAGAGACAAGAATCACGCCAAACATCAACGCCGTGAGCGTGATAAATCCGATCATTATCTTGCGCATGGGCTGCCGGAAGGAACCAAGCCAAAGGCTTTGAGTATTCATACCGAAGATCCTACTCAGAGTTGTTCTTGTTATGCAGAGCTAGAGCAGCCCTGTGTTGCAGTGCGAGGGGCGCTGCCCTGACAGCAGCACCCCTCTACTAGAGCTGTTTCAAAAGAGACGCTCTGTTACTTGATTAGGCCAAGCTCTTTCAAGTATTTCTTGTGGCTCTGAACTAGCGCATTAGCTTCTGGAGAACGAGTCGCCCAGTCATCCCATGCAGCCTGCGCAGCCTTACGGAATTCAGCGCGATCAGCGTCAGACCATGCATGCAGAGTAACGCCCTGCTCCGTCAGCATGGCTGCAGCTTCTGCGTTCTTCTTATCGTTAGACAGAGCGATTTGGAATGACAGTTTCTGCCACGCAGTGTCGATGATGCGACGCTGCTGTTCGGTCATACCGTTCCACACGTCTAGGTTACATGCCAGGTGATCAGACGGCATGGAGTGGAAACCTGGGTAGGTCGCATGCTTCACGATGTCGTAAAGACCCAGGCCTACGTTGTTGTAGAGACCTGATGCGTCAGCACCATCGATAATACCGGTTTCAAGAGCGGTGAAGATCTCGGTGAAGTCCATCACGATTGGAGACGCGCCCAGCTTCTCGAAGATCTCAGTTTCCATACCTGGTGGTGAACGGAACTTCCAGCCTTTGAGGTCCTCAAAACCGCGAATTGGCTTGGACGAAGACATAGATTCCTGACCATAGATAGACCAGCCGATCAACTGCATGTTCTGTGCGTTGTACAGCTCCTGTGCGGCCGCGTAGCCATCGCCGTAGTACAACCAAGAGTACTGCTGCCATGCTGTATCGTAACCACCCATGATGTCACCAACGAACTGGAACGCTGGGTTTTTACCTGTCTGGTAAGCACCACCGGTCGCATCACAATCTAGAATTCCGTTGATCGCAGCATCAAAAGTTTCGGTAGTTGCAACAACTGAAGATGAGTAGAACATCTCAACAGTGATTTCGCCGCCAGACATAGTCTGAACGTCGTCAGCCCAAGTCGCCAACATCTGGCCAGTTGGGTGTTCGGTAGCGTAGTGGGTCTGTACACGCAGAGTGATTGGATCTGCGATTGCAGCGGTAGATACTGCTGCAGCAACAGCAGTAACGAGCATGGATTTCTTCAGGTTCATACCTTCATTCTCCGTTGTCTCGACACCCTCAGATCGAGGCGCCGATTATTATTTTTGTTCTACCCCAACAGGTGAGGTTCGTCCGATGCTATACAATTCCAAAAGCAATTGGTATACCATTCATCACCAAGACTAACTAAACGGAATCGTAGTTACAACCGTTTGGTATGCCAAAAAAATATATTTTTTGAACGCTACAAATCGGTTTGATTGAGCGCTCTTTTATAACAAATAAATTTATAAAGAATCCTGTATATGCCAAAAAACTCGCTTGCAGAGAAGATTGCCACTCGTCTCAGACGAGACATCTTGCGCGGAAAACTGAAGCCCGGCAGCCCGATTAAGGAGCGTGACAACGCCGCCGAACTGGGAGTGAGCCGCACCCCCATGCGTGAGGCTATTCGCATTTTGGCCAAAGAGGGCTTGGTGGAACTGCGCCCTGCGCGCAGCCCGATAGTCGCGCAACCGGGATTCAAAGAGGTTGAAGATCAAGCAGCAGTACTGATTGCACTGGAAAAGCTATCTGCAGAGCTCGCCTGCAGCCACGCCACTGAAGAGGATATCGAGAAGATCTGCGCGTTGGTCAAACGCATGTCCGACACCTTCGATCACACTGACCCCCTCGACATGTTCGAGCTCGATATGCAGTTTCACTCTGCTATTGCTGCGGCTTCCCACAATGAGCCGCTGGTGAATACCCATCGTCAGTATCTTCAGAAACTCTGGCGAGCTCGATACATCGCTGCCAGTCAACGTCGAAACCGCGAACGTGTCGTTTGCCAGCACTCAGATATCGTTGATGCGCTGCGTGCGCGAGATCCTAAAGCGGCTTTGGCGGCTATTGATACCCACCTTCACCACCTGGCGGAAGATGTCCGTGAGGTCATTGAATTTGAATCTAAAAACGCAAAAACAACCTAGGAACAGAGCAACATGAAATTACTGCGATTTGGCCCTAAGGGTCAGGAAAAACCCGGTGTAATCGATCAGGACGGAAATATCCGCGATCTCTCCTCAGCTGTTGCTGACTATGTTGGCGAAAACATTTCGCTTGATGCGATCGCAAAGATCAAAGCACTTGACCTGACTCAGTTCCCCATTGTTGCTAATCCAGAGCGTATAGGCTCCTGCGTTGGAACACCTCCAAACTTCTACTGCGTCGGTTTGAACTACGCCAAACACGCAGCTGAGTCTGGTATGCAACCACCTAAAGAACCGGTTCTGTTCAACAAAGCAACCTCCTGCCTGAGCGGTCCTAACGATGATGTCATCATTCCACGTAAATCTTCAAAGGCTGACTGGGAAGTAGAACTTGGTGTAGTTATCGGCAAAGAGGCACTCTACGTATCTGAAGAGCACGCTCTAGACTACGTCGCAGGCTACTGCATCGTAAATGATATGTCTGAGCGCGAATTCCAGATCGAACGTAGCGGTCAATGGGTTAAAGGCAAGTCTGCGCCAACCTTCGGTCCGACAGGTCCGTATCTAGTGACAACTGACGAGATCCCTGACCCACAGATTCTGGGCCTAAAACTGAGCCTGAACGGGGAAGTGGTGCAGAACTCCAATACCAGCGATATGATCTTCACGGTACGTCAAATCGTTGCTCACATGAGTCAGTTCATGCAGTTGATGCCAGGCGATATCATCTGCACAGGCACTCCAGAAGGTGTTGGCTTGGGAATGAACCCACCTCGCTTCTTACGCGCCGGTGAAGTGATGGAGCTTGAGATCGAAGGCTTAGGTACCCAGCGTCAAACGACAGTAGACGCACACTAAAGAGAACAAACGCCGGCTCAATCAGCCGGCGTTTTTGATTCAGCCAATAGAATTCGCTCTAAATTTTTACCAGACGGCCATAAGGGCAGCGCTGGCTCGGGGCGCAGCTAGAAACTTCTTCAGGAGAGAGTATGAACCTCCATGCAAAACTTGCTGAACGCAACGCGCAAGGCAAACCTATTCGGATAGGTCTTATCGGCGCAGGCAAATTTGGCTCTATGATTCTCGCTCAAGCCAAATACATTGATGGCTACCATATCGTTGGAATTGCCGACCTCGACGTTGCCAAAGCGCATCAATCACTAGAGCGCGTGCATTGGGACGCTGAGCAATACAGCGCTAACTCTATTGCCGATGCCTATGCGAGTGGTAAAACCTGCGTCCTCGAAGATGCTAACAAACTGTTTGAGGCCGGCGAGATAGAGGTGATCATCGAAGCGACGGGGCACCCTACAGCAGGCACTCGACACGCAATCAAAGCCATAGAGAACGGCAAGCATGTTGTAATGGTAAACGTCGAAGCCGATGTTATGTGCGGACCCTACATTGCTGAACTGGCTCGACAGAACGGCGTGGTCTACTCCATGGCTTATGGTGATCAACCTGCCGCTATATGTGAACTGGTGGACTGGGTACACGCTTCAGGCTTCGAACTGATCGCTGCCGGCAAAGGGATGAACTTCGCACCGCACTACCGCTACTCCACTCCCGATACCGTCTGGGGTTTCTTCGGCTGGAGTGACGAGGAGGTCGCCGCAGGGGACTTCAATCCGAAGATGTACAACTCCTTTACCGATGGCACCAAAGCAGCCATCGAGATGGCCGCGGTCGCCAACGCCACTGGGCTGGACTGCCCAGATAACGGGCTCGCCTTCCCACCTTCGGGGCTACATGATCTGACGCGTGTCTTCAAACCTGTATCCGCAGGCGGTCGCCTACCCAAAAAAGGAGTTGTAGATATCGCTGCCAGCCGCGAACCCGATGGCCGTGTGGTCATGAACAACATTCAGTATGGGATGTTTGTAACCTTCAAGGCACCGGATGAGTACACACGATCCTGCTTCAAGCAGTATGGCATGCTGACAGACGATTCGGGCTGGTATGGATCGATGTGGCGTCCTTTCCACCTGATCGGGCTTGAGACTAGCATCTCTGTGCTGTCAGCCGTGTTACGTAATGAGCCCACGGGCTGCTCTAGAGAGTTTCGTGGTGACGCCGTTGCGACCGCTAAAGGCGACTTTGCGGCCGGTGAGGTTCTCGACGGCGAGGGCGGTTTCAAGGTATGGGCAAACGCGATACCCGCCTCGAAGTCAGTTGCTCACAAGGCACTACCGATAGGCCTGGCTCACAATGTGAAGCTTAAACGGGCAATCAAGCAAGATCAGATCGTCACACTCGATGATGTTGAGATAATAGATGATCTCGATATTCATGCCATTCGGGAGAGGCAGAACAAGCTGCTGGCTAGCTAACGCCAGAGGGAGAGATAAAGTTACCAGAGATGTTTAAGTCACCACCGCTGCGCTTGCCCAAAGGTGCGCGCGGCACGGTGGCAAAAGAGTACGAGCCATCGCGCAGCGGTGGTGCTCCAGTTCACATCACATCACATCACGAATACGGTTAATTGCAGTCTGGATATTCTCTAGCGAGTTAGCATAAGAGAAGCGCACGTACCCCTCGCCCCAGGCACCAAAGGCTGTACCGCTAACTGTAGCCACGCCGGCCTTCTCGAGAAAAAGGTTCTGCATCTCAGTGGACGTTTTGCCAGTACCAGTGATATTCGGGAACGCATAGAACGCACCAGCAGCATCGGTACAAGTGACCCCCGGCAGCGTGTTCAGTTCAGAGACAATCAACTGACGACGCTTATCAAACTCCGCTAGCATTGAATGCACCGCATCCTGCGGGCCTTCTAACGCGGCGATCCCCGCAAACTGTGTTGCAGCATTAACGCAGGAGTGGTCATTGATACATAGACGTGTCACATGCTCAACACAAGAGTCCGGCCAAACTGCATAACCGAGGCGCCAGCCAGTCATTGCATAGGTCTTCGACCAACCATCCAGCATAATCAGACGATCGCGGATCTCAGGGTACTGCAATAAGCTGACGTGTTCGCGACCACCGTAGAGCATGTTGGAGTAGATTTCGTCCGACATCAGACAAACATGTGGATGGTTCAACAGGCCCGCGACCAGCTTATCGATCTCCTCGCGGGGTGTTACTCCACCCGTTGGATTGGCGGGCGAGTTAATGATAATCAGCCGGGTATTCTCAGTAATTTGCGACAACACCTCCTCCGCTGAGAAAGCGAAACCGTTCTCCTCTTTCAGCGCAATCGGTACAGGTGTGGCGCCGGTGTACTTAATTACCGACTCATAAATAGGAAACCCTGGGTTCGGATACATAATCTCGGCACCTGGCTGACCAAATAGCATGACAGCAAAGAACATCGTGGGTTTACCCCCAGGAACCACCACCACATTTTCGGGGTTTACCTCAACATTATGTCGGCGGTGTAAATCAGCTGCTACAGCCTCTCGCAGCGCCGGAATGCCGTTAGCTGGCGTGTAGCCGTGGTGTCCATCTCTGAGCGCTTTGATACCAGCTTCCACGATATGTTCGGGTGTTTGGAAATCTGGTTGGCCTATTCCTAGGTTGATGATGTCATGCCCTTGAGCTGCGAGCTTCTGGGCACGAGCAAGAATTTCAAAAGCAGATTCTGTACCCAGACGCGAGAGGCTATCGGCGAAGATTGGTTGAAACACTGGATTACCCTCTTATTTTTGTGTCGAGGACTCTGCTTATTTAGCCGCTGGCTATTCATATTCCGCCTGAGAGACAGAACCCAACACACAGAGTCTGATTAAAAATTTGGTATACCACTTCAAAAGAAGATGGTATACCATCTTAAAAACAGTAATAAACGCGCTTGAGCATACGCCTCGCCGCATTTGAAATAAAGGTTCGCGGATGGAGACCATCAAAGAGCGTTTCGAAGCCGATTACCTAATCGAAACGCCAGTCAGTCCAGAGAGGGCAGCGGCAGCAATGGCGGGGGAACAGAGCTCCGGTACTTTTGTTTCCGTACCTGGGGATACACCAGAGCTGCAAGAGCGATCTGCTGCGCGGGTAGAGCACCTTGAAGTAATCGGAACGACTGAAACGCCTTCGTTGCCGGGGCGCCACTCGGGCACCACCTACTACCGCGCAAAAGTCACGCTCTCTTGGCCACTCGCTAATATCGGCCCAGACCTTCTCAACTTGATGGCCACGGTCTCTGGTAACCTTTTTGAACTCGCGCAGTTCTCTGGATTGCGCATTTTAGATATACGCCTACCCGAAGTCTTTGCCGCTACTTATCCTGGCCCCAAATTCGGTATCTCAGGCACGCGTCGCCTCAGCGGTATCGAGTCGGGTCCGTTAATCGGCACTATCGTAAAACCCTCAGTTGGGTTTGATGCGCAGCAGACTGCTGATCTAGTCAGAACCTTAGCAGACGCCGGCATCGACTTTATAAAAGACGACGAACTCCAAGCCAACGGACCCAACTGTCCCTTTGAGGAGCGTGTCCATAAGGTAATGCGAGTTATCAATGAAGCCGCCGACCGCACCGGCAAGAAGGTGATGTATGCCTTCAACCTCACAGGCGAGATCGACGATATGCGCCGCCGACATGATTTGGTCCAGAAGCTTGGAGGTACCTGCGTGATGGCGAGCCTAAATTCGGTTGGGTTAGCAGGCATCATCGCGCTTGCACGACACACTGAGCTCCCCTTGCACGCACACCGCAATGGTTGGGGTTACCTCTCACGCGATCCGATGCTCGGCTGGGAGTACGCTGCCTGGTCTAAGTTCTGGCGCATTGCAGGAGTGGATCACATGCACGTAAACGGGCTGCGCAACAAGTTTAGCGAGGCTGATGAGAGCGTAATTCGATCAGCCAAGTCCGTACTAGAACCCCTGTTCAAGTCAAAAAGCTGCGCCATTATGCCGGTATTCTCTTCGGGGCAGTCAGCTGTGCAGGCCTCAGAAACCTACGCTCAGCTCGGACATGCAGACTGCATCTACGCCGCCGGCGGCGGCATCATGGCTCATCCAGATGGCCCTGCAGCGGGAGTACTCAGTCTGCGTGAGGCCTGGGATGCGGCGATACAGGGTCAAACAGCGACCGAGTATGCCAAGACCCACCCTGCTCTGGCCGCAGCCTTGGAAAAATTTAATTGATGCCCGTTTCAAATTCAGTCGTTTCAGAGGGTCTTCCGCATGGCCTACTTGTTAGTTGGTACGGTGATGACTTCACTGGCTCTGCTGCGACTATGGAGGTACTCGAGTTCGCCGGACTACCCTCGGTTCTATTTCTGAAACAGCCAACCGCTGAACAGCTTGCACGATTCGGGAACCTGCGCGGATTAGGCATCGCGTCTACCGCGAGAGCACAGTCACCCGAATGGATGGATAAACATTTACCGAGCGCGTTTGAGTTCCTCAAATCGACAGGGGCACCCATCTGCCACTACAAGATCTGCTCAACACTTGATAGTTCACCCACCTCGGGCTCTGTCGGGCGAGCCATCGAGCTAGCCCAGCCAATTATGCACAGCCCCTGGATACCCTGTCAGGTCGCCGCACCAGTCATGCGCAGATTTCAGGCTTTTGGCAATCTCTTTGCTGCGGCAGGTGAAAGTGTCCACCGCTTGGATCGCCACCCTGTTATGGCACGCCACCCGGTAACACCCATGGCCGAAGCTGATGTGCGCCTTCACCTCGCTCAACAGACCCAAGCCAGAATTGGCTTAATGGATGTTGAGAACCTACAACAGGAACCAGACAAACACTTGCAACATCTCTGTAGTGAAGGCGTTGAAGTAGTCAGCTGCGACGCGATGTCACAAGAGCACATCGAAACTCTCGGACGACTCTACTGGGAGGGGACACCTCTCTTCGCTGTGGGCTCGCAAGGAGTCGAGTACTCGCTAGTCGCCTATTGGCGTAAGCAAGGCTGGATTGCGCAAACCGACCGCAATCACTCAGCGGGCGCCGTAGATCACATGCTGGCGGTATCCGGCTCGGTATCTCCTGTGACAGCTCTGCAGTTGGACTGGGCTGAACAGAACGGATTTGCCTTAATTGAGCTGGACGCCTCACGGGCTGCAGTTGCAGACTCAACGCTCGAATCGGAAGTCAAGCAGGCCGCACTATCTGCACTAGAAAGCGGCCAAGACCCACTTATATTCACCGCTCGAGGACCCGATGACCCAGCCGTTGCGCGCATGCGGGCGACTATCAAGCAAAACAACCTATCAATAGATCTTGCTAATAGTCGCATCGGTGCTGCGCTAGGACGCGTTCTAGCCGACTTGATTCACACTACAGGTATTCGCCGAGCCATAATTTCAGGAGGTGATACCTCAGGCTACGTCTCACGCGAACTGGATCTTTACGCTTTCACCGCACTGGCTCCAACCATCCCTGGCGCGTCGCTTCTTGCCGCACATTCGGATAACGCGGAACTCGAAGGCCTCGAGCTTGCACTAAAAGGCGGGCAGATGGGCAGTGCAGACTATTTTGGATGGATAAAACGTGGCGCTGGTGCCACGCAATAAGAGGATAAGAAGATGACAAAAGTTGCACTATTGGGCGCTGGCGGAAAAATGGGTGTGCGTCTGGCACAAAATCTCGCAAACTCTCGTTTCGAGCTAGATCCAGTCGAGGTATCAGCCGCTGGACGCGAGCGTCTAAAAGAGGCAACTGGCTTAGATACGGTTGAGCAGGACGAAGCGCTAGCCGGCGCAGACGTTGTCTTGATGGCGGTGCCTGACAAACTGATCGGCAAAATTTGTCACACCTTTATCAACAAGCTAAAGCCGGGCACTGCCGTAATCGTGCTCGATGCAGCAGCACCCTACGCAGGCGAAATGCCAGAGCGTGAGGATGTTACCTATTTCTGCGCACACCCTTGCCACCCCCATATTTTGGAAGCACAGGACTCAATTGAAGCACAAAAGGACTACTTTGGCGGTATAGCCGCACCTCAGGGTATTGTTTGTGCCCTGATTCAGGGTCCAGAAGAGCACTACTCTCTATGTGAGGAGGTTGCCAAGGTAATCTACCAACCTGTCTCCCGCGCCCACCGTTGCACGCTTGAAAACATTGCAGTGCTCGAGCCTGCTCTATCTGAAACTGTAGGCGCCACCTTTGCTCTGGCGATGCGCGAGGCGACAGATCGTGCTGTATCCATGGGTGTACCGAAAGCGGCCGCACACGACTTCCTTTTAGGCCATTTGAAAATTGAACTGGCTATAGCATTCGGAATCTACGAAGGTCGTTTCTCCGACGGTGCACTGTTAGCAATCGATCAGGCGAAGTCAGTCGTATTCAAAGAAACTTGGCTCGATGATGTGTTTAATCTGGACGCAATCAAAAAGTCAGTTCAGGATATCTGTGCGGACTAATCAGACGCCCCCAAAAACTCAAGGCTTAGCATTTAGCAGGAGAACGACCTGATGTCAGATGTATTGGTTATTGGAAACTACGCACAGAACGACGTAGATGCGCTCAATAGCACCTTCAACCCATCTTGGTGTGCAACACCAGCGGATATCGCATCGCTAGATGATGCTGCTCGTGCTGCGATCAAAGTTGTTGGTTTTAAGGGGCACCTACCTTTTGGTGCCGCTGAAATGGATCAACTCCCCAATCTGGAATTGGTTGCAAATTTTGGTGTCGGCTACGACGCGATTGACACGGCCGCCGCGAGTGCGCGTGGTATCAAAGTGACCAACACACCTGACGTCCTCAATGATGACGTTGCTGACTTAGCAGTTCTCTTGCTTCTAGCTCATGGCCGCAAGTTCGAACAAGCGAGCCAGTGGGCCCGCGATGGCAGTTGGGCAACGAAAGGTGAATACCCACTCGCGCGCAAGATATCCGGCGGCAAAGTCGGTATTCTCGGCTTGGGACGCATCGGTCGAGAGATCGCTAATCGCATGGCGGCCTTCAAAATGGAGGTGCACTATTTTGCTCGCTCTGAGAAAGAGACACCAAACTGGACCTATCACAGCGATCCCGTAGCGCTTGCTGCGGCCGTGGATTACCTAGTTGTTGCGCTGGTTGGCGGTAAAGAGACCGAAGGCTTCGTCTCTAAAGAGGTGCTCGAAGCTCTGGGACCTCGCGGCATCATCGTCAACATCTCGCGCGGCACTACAATTGATGAAGAGGCGATGATTCAGGCGCTAACCGATGGTTCGCTAGGTGGAGCGGCACTTGATGTCTTCCTCAATGAACCGAAGATCGACGAACGCTTCTACAAGCTCGACAACGTTACCATACAGCCTCACCAGGGTTCAGGTACCGTTGAGACACGCGCCGACATGGGTCAACTGCAGCGCAATAATATAAGCGCGCAGCTTGCCGGCAAACCACTGCTTACTGCCGTAAACTGACCCAACCACTCAAGCCGATAAACGCTAGACAAAAAGGGAGCCATCGGCTCCCATTTCTATCTGGCTGAATCAATGTTTCAGATCGGCAAGCTCATGACCGAATCCGTGTTACGTGCCCTCATATCCAACTCTTTTGCTGCTCGAACGAGAAAGTTATCGGTCGCTTCACCGCTCTTTGGAAACACCAACATTTTGTCACGCTCTGCACAGACTAACTTACCTTTTGAGGTAACGATTACTTGAATATCATCCATAGTCTTATCCTCACTTCGTTAGACTAGTTGAGTCTGACGCCCGAAACTCAGAGTACCGCGCTTTCAGACTGGTTACTTTTTGTACTATGCAAGGCTCTTGCCAAGTTTTATTCGCCCTTGGTCGATAGCAAGAGTTAGAGCCAGCGTTGGCAGAAGGTATAAATAGCACGCGTTGTAAGAGGGCGTCCTAAGCGAAGACTACAAGAACGAGTTGATAGGAAGTAGTTGATAGGAAGCAGTGAAGCCAAAGGTTGATACAAAAAAGCCCCCGCTGCTTTCGGATGCGGAGGCTATGTCGTGCAGCAAACAGCGCTTCTAGCTGTCTCTGGCTTGGGTCAGCGGCTAAGGGCGGTCATCTTCGATGTAGTAACGGATGTTATCCTCAAAGGATTCATCCGCCGTTAGACCGAGCTTGAGCGCTTTCTCTGGGCGTAGGTCAAAGCGCCAGCCTTTGACGATCCGCTGAATCTCAGGCTGCGCCTCCCACTTGATCAGTTTGGCTGGCTCAGGACCCGCTACTGCGTTCATCGCATCGATCAACTGTCCGATAGTCCACATACGGCCCGGCATCATCATGCAGCGATTCTGTCCCAGATCCTCTGCTTTAAGCTCAGCCCCTTTGATCAGGTTCTCAATACACTTACGCGGCGATAGGTAGTAATGCGGGAAATCTGCATCCACAGGGCAAACAGCCTCCTCTCCATTCAACGGTTCACGCAATATTGATGACATGAAGCTGGACGCTGCACGATTCGGCTTACCGGGACGCACAGAGATGGTCGGTAGACGGAAGCCAACACCATCGATGTAACCTTTGCGGCTGTAGTCATTGATAAGCAACTCGCCAACTGCTTTCTGAGCGCCGTATGAGGTCTGCGGGTTCAGGAAGCTGTGGTCTACAATCGGATCTGGCACTTCGCCGCCATACACGGCAATCGATGAGGTAAATACAACGCGAGGCTTGGAGCCAAGTTCACGTGCGCGCTCAAGCACATTGAGAGTGCCCATCATATTGATACTCCAGCCAGCATCAAAATCCTCTTCGGCATGAGCCGATACAATCGCAGCGAGCAGATAGATAACATCGATATCAGCAGTTACTGCTTTTGCAACTGATGCAGTATCGGTGATATCGCAGATGCTGGTATTAACAGCGATCGAACCACCCTCTACCGTGCTGGGCTCCATCACATCGACAAGATTAATGCTATCTATAGCTTTGCCGTTGAGCTCACCACGCGCCACCAAGGCACGCGCCAGCTTCTGCCCGACAAAACCGCCGCCACCGATAATCAAAACATTCATATTATTATTCTCTCCAGATTGAGCCTGCTCTACAGCAGACCCCGTTTAGCTAAATTGCGAATCAGTGCTGAGGTACCAAAGGTCCACTCAGGGCACTCGGTGGAGTAACGCACACGGTTACGCAGCTCACCCAAATTCGCCTCGGTAATCTTTACGATATCCTCACCATGGTGAGTGAAGCCCTGCCCTTCAGCGTCTCGATCTTTAACCGGTGCAAACATGGTACCCAAGAACAGGAAGAAACCGTCAGGATACTGGTGATGACGCCCTATCGTCTGCTTAACAATAGCGGCAGGATCTCGGCTGATCTTGGTCATTGACGAAAAGCCGTCGAGCACAAAGCCGTCGGCACCCTCGACTCTCATAGAGAGGTCAGCTTTGCGTATGCTGTCGAGCGTGAACTCACCCTCAAACAGGCGTACAAACGGACCAATTGCGCAGGAGGCGTTGTTGTCTTTCGCTTTACCAAGTAGCAGCGCAGAGCGACCCTCCACATCACGTAAATTCACATCGTTGCCAAGCGTTGCGCCGACGATATCTCCCCGCGAATTCATCGCCAACACGATTTCAGGTTCAGGGTTGTTCCAGGTTGAGATGGGATGAATACCGACATCAGCACCAAAGCCCACTGCCGCCATCGGCTGGCATTTGGTGAACACTTCAGCATCGGGACCTATGCCTACCTCTAAGTATTGAGACCAGAGCCCCTCTTGTTGCAACACAGCTTTAACCTGCATCGCTTGATCAGAGCCGGGTTCTATACCGGATAGACTGTCGCCAATAACTGATTTAACTCGAACTCGGATCGCCTCTGCACGGTCTGCATCACCTGCCGCTTGCTCTTCGATAACCCGCTCTACCATGCTTTCAGCGAAAGTTACGCCCGACGCTTTGATCGCTTGTAGGTCTGCGGGGGCTAGCAAATGAATGTGCTGCTGACGATCCTCCCGCAGCGAGTTTTCAGTTAGCTGCACCAACGAGCAGAGAGGCTTGCCTGGGGCACTGCGAGCGACCTTAACAAGATCATCAAACTCTAGCAGCGCCTGCATTGTTGGCAAATCGCGGCTGGTGATATCGACCACCTCTTCACCATCAACCCGCACCAACACCGGGCCTACGGATGGAACCCACACGCGGCCTACGAGCAGGGCATCTGGAGTCGGGTTTGAGTAGGGCAGCATATCAGGCCTCCGCCGGGATCATTTTGCCCGGATTTAGAATATTGTTGGGGTCAAAGCTCTTTTTAATCATGCGCATATAGTGCAGCGATGCACCGTGCTCAGCATCCATAAACTTAAGTTTCCCAAGTCCAATGCCATGCTCTCCCGATACTGTGCCGCCTAAGCGAAGAGCCGTCTCGGCGAGTGCGGTTATAAACTGCTCACAACGCTCCATCTCATCAGAGTTATTTGGATCGACGCTTACACCCGCATGGAAGTTACCCTCACCGACATGTCCAACTATTGTTGAGGTCAACCCCAGACGAACGGCATCATCCTTCGCTTGAATCACAGCTTCAGCCAATTTTGAAATGGGGACACAAACGTCCGTTGGCCAGAGGTGCCCACCCTCACCGAGGGCAGCACTGGCATAGTGCGATTTATGGCGCATTGCCCAGAGTTTATTGCGGTCCTCTGCTAGCGTTGCAGTGGTCCAGCCCTCGGCACCAAACTCTTCAGCAATCTCACCGAAGGATTGCATCTGCTCCTGAACACCCGTGGTTGTGCCAATAAACTCGAGAAACAGATGGGGCATCTCTGGCAGTTCCGATTTTGAGTAGTTGTTAAAGCCACGCACCATCATTTCATCCACCAACTCGATGCGTCCAACGGGCAGTCCGCATTGGATCGTCATGATGACGCAGTTGACTGCATCTTCGATAGTTGGGAAGCGGCAAGTGGCCGCAGTTAGCGCCTCTGGGATGCCGTGCAACTTGAGCGTTAGCTCAGTGATAATCCCTAGTGTTCCCTCGGAACCCACAAGCAGATGCGTAAGGTCGTAACCCGTAGCAGACTTCTTCGCCTGATTACCCGTACGCATGATGGTGCCGTCTGCCATTACAACTTCCATAGCGAGCACGTTATCGCGCATCGTGCCGTACTTCACAGCGGCAGTACCTGAGGCGCGCGTTGCCGCCATCCCCCCTACGCTTGCATCAGCACCGGGATCTACTGGAAAAAAAAGACCCGTAGTGCGTAACTCATTGTTCAGCGTTTTGCGCGTAATGCCTGGCTGAACAACAACGTTCAAATCTTCAGCATTGACCGCTAGCACCTTGTTCATGCGGATCATATCCAGGCTGATACCACCATGTACTGCTAAGTGTTGCCCCTCTAGTGATGACGCTGCACCATAAGGGACAACCGGACATAGCTCCTCGTTACAGATTTTAACAATCTGCGAAACCTCTTCGGTGGAATCTGGGTAGACCACGGCATCCGGCAGCGCTTTTTGGTAGTAGGACTCGTTCTCACCATGCAGCTCCCGCTCAGCAAGACTGGTAACGACGCGATCGCCCAGTAGCGCACCGATCCGCTCGATAGCTGTTTGAATAGACATCTTCTACTTACCCCAACGCAGGACCAGAGGGTCCAGAGGTTGAATCAGCTCCAGCAACATCGACTTGGTATCTGCATGCAGCGGAGAAATTGGATGGCGGCAGAAATCTGATTTAATAACGCCACCCGCAACCATCGCCGCCTTAGCCGACTGAAAGCCACACTGGCGATTTTCGTGATTTACAGCGGGCAGAATGCGAGCATAGCCTTCAAATGCGGCCCTGCGATTTCCAGCTAGGAAATCGCGCACAATCGGGCCTATAAGGTCGGGGATCATAGCTGAGGTCATTGTCCCAGTTGCACCAGCATCAAGATCAGCGAGCAGAGTAATTGCCTCTTCACCGTCAAATGGCCCTTCAATGGCAGCACCACCCTCAGCGATCAGCCCCCGTAACTTCGTAGCGGCACGGGGACACTCTATTTTAAAGAGCTTGAGCATCTCAATCTCTTTGGCCATTTTGACGAGCAGAGGCACCGGCAGATCTACACCAGAGAGCGGCGCATCCTGCAGCATGATTGGTATACCTACCTCACCGACTGCCTGAAACTGTTCAAACGTCTGCTGCGCAGTCCCTTTGAGGAGCGCACCGTGATAAGGCGGCATCATCATTACAATATCAGCGCCTAAATCTTTGGCAAACTTAGCACGCTCTACCACTATCGGAGTCGCGAAGTGGCTAATAGTAACGATTACAGGCACACGCCCCGCCACATGCTCTAAACAGAGTCGCGTCAACCTCTCGCGTTCTGCATCTGAAATCAAGAACTGTTCAGAGAAGTTAGCCAGAATACAGATACCATCAACCCCCTGATCTATCATCAGATCAAGAACGCGCTTCATGCCTTCTAAGTCTAAAGTGCCATCATCGTTAAAGGGCGTAGGGGCTACAGGCCAGATACCCGTATAGATAGGGCTCGTCATTTATCCTCCAATCCCTGCCCGCATCGATCTACAAAATATTGGCGTATCACCTTAGGCAGTGGATATGTATTACGTTATTTTTATCCGTTATTTGCATTCACATAGCGCCACCTTGGCAATGTTGGTCGCGGCTGTTTGCAAGCTCACTAAAATGGTATACCGTTTGTAAAAAGTCAAACAAATTCGCGGCTCAGGCCGGTCTCACATAAGGAATAATAAAATGAGCACACAACCGACAATCGGCTTTATCGGCGTTGGCTACATGGGCCACGGCATGGCAAAGAATATCCTTAAGGGAGGTTACTCTCTCTGGGTAAAGGGCAACCGCAACCGTCAGCCCATCGAAAGCCTCGTCGGCATGGGCGCTAAAGAGGCGAGTAGCATCAAGGAGCTCGCCCAGCAGTGCGATATTATTCACCTCTGCCTTTCAAACTCAGACCAAGTACAGGCAATTATACGGGGTGAAGACGGAATCCTTACTGGCGCTAAACCTGGGACGGTTGTTATAGACACCTCTACTTCCGATCCAACGGTCACCCTGGCTCTGGCAGCTGAGCTTGCGGATGCAGGCATGCATATGGTCGATGCACCTCTCGGTCGTACACCGAAAGAGGCTGAGTCAGGTGAACTGGACGCCATGGTTGGTTGCAGTGAAGAGATCTTTGAGAAAGTTCAACCCGTCATAGACTGCTGGGCGGGCACCATCACGCGCATTGGCGAGGTAGGCACCGGGCATAAGATGAAACTGTTAATGAACTTCCTCGGCGCCAGCTACGCATCACTCTACTCCGAGGCTATTTCATTGGGAGCAGCTGTTGGAATCTCACCGCACGCCTTCCGCGATGTAATTGGGCCAAGTCGCCTTGGGTCAGGTTTCTTCAACACATTCATGCAGTATGTCTGCGAGCGCGACGAGAACGCTCACAAATTCTCAATAGACAACATGGCTAAGGATATCCGCTACGTAAATGCCATGGCGACAGATGCCGGCGTGCTGAATGTCATGGCTTCAGCGGCGCGGCACTACTACACCCACACACAGGCAATTGGCGCAGGCGGAGATTTTGTACCGATGCTATCGGACCACGTGGGTCGACTCAATGGCTTGGATATAGATGCGATCGCGCGGGAGACGATGCCAAAAAAATAGACAAATACCTCCCTGATTCAAACGCAAAACAGGGCGTTACAGAGCATTTAAAGAGTCGCGACTAAGATTAGTTGGCTCCTTACTTGACGTCCTGTTTTGCCCTAAGCGGGCATTCACAAAGCCATTTCAGATGGATTTTGAACGGCAGGGACAAATTAGAAAGCAGACCCGTGAGAGTCGAGCCGTTGATACAAAAGCAACCATAAAGATAGCAATACACACGAAACTGCCTAACCTAAATCTTGCATGTTCAGTGTCAACCGGCTATCTGAACAGAGTCTTTCACAGTCTCGTATTTCGACAGATCAAGATATAGT